>Ga0082335_1001884_pt1 | contig 41738 bp, 57 predicted proteins | sample Subgrocontami58m_FD_72375 | JGI IMG/M metagenome (GOLD analysis project Ga0082335, IMG submission 72375) | Subsurface groundwater microbial communities from S. Glens Falls, New York, USA - GMW37 contaminated, 5.8 m (SPADES assembly) (version 2) ...
AAGGGGACAAAAATTAAAAAATAAAATAAAAAAATTGCCTAAATTTGCTATCTCTGTGCCAAGAGCACAGAGTATTTATCGCAAATTTTTAATCCGGCAATTTTAGTCTTTTAAAATTGGACGGGTGCCAAGAGCAAGGGGTATTAAACCCAATTTTAAAATAAAAAAATTGCCTAAATTTGCTATATCTGTGTCAAGAGCACGGGTATTAAACCCAATTTTAAAATAAAGAAAATTTACTACTTTTTGAATAAAGCAAGTATTAATCCGGCGATTGTTAATATAACTACAATCCATCCAGCTATAACATTGAGCACGCCAATATAAGGCACTGAAATTGTTCCACTTGTTAAAGCCAAACCGACTGCTAAGCTTACAATAATTCCGGTCACCCAGATTGCGAAGTTTATCAACTTTTCAATCATATTTTTTGCCATTTTTAACCTCCTTTTAGTGATTTAAATTACCTTAATTAGAGTAAGATTAGTGCATTTAAAATCTTTGCTATTGAGATTTTGCTTACAAAAATTAACGATTGGCAGGAGATTGAAAAAAAGAGTGAAAAAACATTAAATATCTGTTGGATTATGTGTTGGGTGTTTATTGTAGGCTGTTTAAACGTTTTATCGACGATAAAATTGGCTGTTTATGGCTGTTTAAAACAGCTTAAACAGCTGTTTATGCTAGGATTTTTAGCTGTTTATTTACTGCTTAATGATGGGAAACATTTATAAAGACGGGAAAATGATATATTACTATGTTCGAATGGATGTTCGGAAAAGTTAAAAAAGAGGAGTTTGATGCCCATAAGAGTGCTGTTCAAACAGCATTAAACAGCGTCAAACAAGACTTTGCAAATATCAGCAAGTGGATTAAACACTTAGATTCTCAGGATTCAGGTATAAAAGAGGATGTTGAGGCAGTTATGAGTGAATTAGCGTCGATAAAAGAAGAGCTTAATGAAGTTAAAGAAATTATTTCTCCAGCGCAAAATGCAAAAATTGAGCCGGTTTTTAAACAGCGGCAAACAGCTGTTTATAAACAAACAGCTGTTGAGGGTGTTCAAACAGCTGTTCAAACAGCTGTTCAAGCAGGGTTTTTTACTAAACTTTCTATTTCTGAAAAAGCAATTGTTGGAATTTTATTAAATTCCAGTGATTCGGACATGAAATTGAGTTATGAAGATCTAGCTGCAATGATGGTAAAAGATACTGCGACTATCAGGGGACAGGTAAATTCAATAAAAACAAAGAGCCCAGGAATCATAGAAGAAATGATAGAAAAGAATGGAAAAAAGAGGCTTTTTGTGCCAGAAAATATGAGAGATTTACTGCTTAAAAGAGCAAAAATGAAGCAAAAAAGGTCTAGAAATACCGAATAACTCAGCTTAGAATAGCTAAATAAATGACTAAAATTAAGAAAAATAAGCAAAAATCTGGAAAAGTGAGGCTTAAAATAACCGAATGGGGGTTAATACCGAATAACCTATCAAAAATAGGGGTTTATGTGCAAAATGGTGGAAAAGTGAGAGTTGGTAAACAAGGATTTTTGACTGAAAAATGAGTAAAAACCTTAAAAATTAGTAAAATCAGGTAAAAAAGAGAGATAAATTAAGGCGATCAAAGAAAATAGAAGAAATTAGCTGGAAAAGAGAGAAAGTTGAGCTAAAAAAGATGATTCATCGTGAAAAAGTGAGGAAGCCGAAAGAAAAAGATAAAAAACTGCTAAAAAGTTAAGGTTTGAAGAAAATAGCCTTTTAGGGCTTAAAAGCAGTAAAATGTGGCTTAATAGAGTAATTAGCTAGGGCTGGAAGCAGTTTTAATTCGTTACATCGAAAAACTGTCTTTTGAGCTTTATTGCTAGTAAAATGAGGATTTTAGGGCTTAAAATACTAAAATCTGAGGTGTTTGGATGTTAGAAAATCAAAAATTAAAGCTCTCGAAGCTTAATTAATGTAGCCAGAGAAGCAATATTCTTGAGTTTTGAGGAGATTCTAAGTAGGATTTTCTTGTTATTTTGCTTGATTTTATCGAGGGGAATGCCTTTGGAGATGAGTTTTTGGGCATAATCTCGGATAGATGATTCAGAAAGCCCTAGTTTTTGGGCTATCTGACGATATTCAACGCCCTCAGGATACTGCTCTTCAAGCTCATAAATAGCAGAAAAAATAGTCATTTCCTGGCTTGTGATCTGCTTGAATTTAAGGCGAATTTCTTTCTTTAAACTATCGAGAGAATCGAGAAGGTTTTCGGCGTCTTGAATCTGTTGTTTTAGGGGTTTTGAAGGTATCTTTTCATCAGTTTTCGGGTAAATTAGTGCTATTTTGTCTGTCTGTTGGTTTGTCTGTCTGTCTGTTGGAACCCCTTCATTTCGTGTGGAAGTATTAAAATTTGGGTATTTTAACCCCCCTATTTCGTGTGGAACTGTTGGATTATGTGTTGGTATGTTGGAAATTGATGGCTTTTCTTGAGGATGTGTTGGGTTTTCTGTTGATAAATTGGGGCTAATTTTATTGAAATTATTGCTTAAACTCTCTATTTTTAACTTATCAATTGCATCATTTATCGCGTTTATTTGATTTTTAATATCTAAAATATCTATTTGAATAGCGTAAAATTCGTTTCCCAAACTAAAAATATCTGTTTTTACTTTACTGAACGCCTCTTTTACCGCTTTTTCATCAAACATAGAAATAAACATGAGAGGTTTTATTTAAAGTTATGGTTATAGAAAGATATATTTTGAAAATGTATTTAAAGTTGAGATTAGTTAAAACTATATGAAAAAAGAGTCTGTGAAATTTTTAAGCTCAGAAATTGAAAATTATAAGAAATGGGCGAAGGTTACTGTTAAAAAATGGCATGATAAAATAGAACCTAAATATATTCTTTTTTTAGGCGAGGAAAGTGTTTTAATGAGCCCCCTACTTAAAGAAACGTGGAGGAATGCCTATCCCCTAGAACGAGTTCCGAAATTTGTTGAGAAACTTTGCACTAAAATTGAGAACAGCAACGCTCCAATTATAATTTATGACAAGACCCTTGGTAGCTATTCTAAAAAAGAGTTTTTTCCTATTAAGTCATTAAGGCGGATTGTGTGGAATGGCAAAAAGATGAAAGATGTTCAAGAGCATGTTTGCATGGGCAAAAATTTGGTGCCGGTTAATAAAAACCTTACAAATACCTATAATTCTCTTATGGAAAAAGCAGGCGCTAGGAATATATGGATAGAACAATCTTCTCCGGAGGCATATCAGGAAAAAATTGGGGTTTTTTCTTTTATTAATGAGAAAAACCTAAAAAATGTGCAAAGCTTAGGCTTAGTGGGGATGAAAGCTGGAAAAGAGATAAGGCAAAAAAATGAATTTATAACTGCTTTTCAAAATAATTGGGTTATTATCCTGGCTTTAATGTGCATTTTTGAGAGTTTTTATTTTTTATCTTCGAATATAACTGGAAATGCGGTAGCAAATCTCACGCAGATTTCTGCTAATATTTGGGGAGTTGTGTTGTTTTTGACTGGTTTGGCTGGCTGCTATTATTTTACGAGAAAAAAGTAGGATTTTAGAGTTTTTTAAAGAGCGGAATAAAGATAAGCATATTTGGCGAAATATCGTTGATTTTCAGTGTATATCGATAAAAATAGAAATTATATTCTCTATTTAAAAAAAAGCTTTTCGTATTTTAGACATTCGTCTTGAAATTTCTTTTCTCAATTTTTCTATTTCAGAATTATTCAATTTTTTATCTAATTTTGGATAAAACATCTTTTCTTCTAATCTTAAATGAGCCTTCAAAAATTCTTGAAGAATCTCTGCATTTTCAGTAGAGTCTATTCGATTATAAACATCCTTATAAACCATCATAATTAATGCTTTAATTTTATCATGTTGCTTTAATAATATTCTTGTAATTTCAAGAGGGGCTAACTTAGCCTTAAATAATTTATTTTCTATTTTAATATGCTCTATTTCTTGCCTCTTAAAAAAATTAAGAAATCTAAATGCCCTTTTTATATCTTTTTCTGAGTCAAACCTAAATTTAGCAAAAGAATCATAAATCTTTCCATGCTCTACAATCATTATCTCCGTCAAACTCTCTTTTCTTAACATATGCATCAAAAACTAAACAGATTTATAAACTTATCCTATTCTAAACTTTTGAGCTTTACTCATAAAAAGTGTCCAACACCGTGGGGGAAACGCAAAAGTTTAGCTATTAAAAAAGATTCTATAAACATACCCTGTTCGCATTTGGCGAGAATATAATTAGCTTAGAGGGTTAATCGGATTTTCTTTTGCCTTAATATCATAAACTTGGTAAGCTGGACCTGAGAGCTGCCAGCGGATTCTTCGGATAAAATCCTTGCCTTCCTCGTTTTTCTTGATAGCTAGAACTAGATTTTTATCTTTAAGCTCGAACATAAGAGTTTTTATGAATTCCTCGTCGCGTGCATTTTCTTTTGCAATTTCTGAGGTAAATTTCGCGTGTGGAAAACTCTGATACAAAAACATTAAAACTTGCTCTGCTATTTTATCCCTTTTTTCTTTTGAGAGTTTCATTTTTATTTTTTAAAACCTACGAGTAAGTTATTCGGTTATGGTTTATAAATATATGCTTAATTTTTGGATGAACTTAAACATAACACTATACAATATCTGTGAAAACAAAAGTTTAAAAACCAGTAAGAAGTAAAGAAAGAAGTAAAAAGAAGAGTGGTGGTGAAGAATCGCCTGAGAATTCTGAGGATAATATGAAAATGGAAAAGATTAAAGACATAAACGACCTTGTAACAATAGAATTGCCTGAATCATTAGGTATTAGAGGACTGGAAGATTTATTAAAATATGTTGGTGAACATCTACCTGCAGATGTCAACTATAATGTATCCTATTTTGCAGATTTGAGATATAATCGGGGACTAATGAAAAAAGGCGTATGCGCAAGAAAGCTGATAAGAACGCTCGGCACATTGAGTGTAACGGGCACTATTAGAAGTCTCCTCCGAAGCAGTTCAATGGCTTTTGACAGTTTTCAAACCCAACCTGCGGAGAATGAAGATGGGAAAGTAAAAGCAATAAGATTCATGCAAGTTCCTGGCTGGGAAATTGAAGATTATAGAAAAGAAGTAATCCAACTCTGGAGCGATGTGAGGAGAGAGATAGGCTTGGGATATTTTTTGGGTTATAAAGGAATTGCAGGAGAGAAAAAATAAAATGAATCATCAACGAATATCTAAAAAAGCGCAGAAAGTTTGGAGTGAAATTGATAAAGGATTTCCTGGGCAGAGAATTAAAGGGTCAATGATTACTGAATGTTTTGAGATATTTGGCACTATGCCTAGACTTGGTTCTTCGATTTATACTAAAAGATTAGAAGAAAAATGCTATCTTCCGAAGATGCCACAGCCATTTGATGAATGCCGGGGGTATTCTGTTCCGAAAGGAGTTGCTTTTAGAACAGAAATTACAATAAAGCCCAATAATCCTAGACAATTTCTTGCTGCGATGTTTGAGGGAACTGGCAGTGCTTATGAATTCAAAGCTTATTTATTAACAAATGACGCAGAATATGCTCTTACTCATCCGCATATTACATGGGAAGCGCAAGAGGAGAAAAGATAAAATGGCAGACACACTAGAACAAAAAACAGAAGAACCAAGAGCAGTTGAAAGCTTGATTGTTGTAAGAGTTGAAAGACCTAAAAGTGGAAAAGGAAAAACGGCTTATGTGAGAAGGGACACTCATAGTTTTGTTGATGAAAAAGATATAAGGCTTGTTATGGCTGCGCCCCTAACTATTCCTTGCGGATTGGTTGACGGCAAGGATGGAAGAATATATTCGGGAACGATTGAGGCTCAAGAACGCGAGGTGGTTCCTGGCGAAGCTAATGCTGTGCTCTTATGGAAATATATTCGCGATGATGATGGGATTGCTCAAGGTTATGCTGCGAGTTACGCGAGATTGAAGGAGTAGAAAATATAAAAAAGATTTATATACACTAGAGAATATAGGTTCTTATGAAAATTTACTCAATTAAACCGCAGTTTCAGAAGTTCTTGAATCCGGTTAAAAATGCTTTTATCAAACTTAAAATCAGCCCAACAACAATAAATGTTCTTGCACTGGTTATTTCGATTATTGGGGGCTTAATTATTTATTATTCCTCATTTAATTTAAAACTTCTATGGGCTATCCCTTTCATAGCTTTCATAAGAACTGCGCTTAATGCTCTTGACGGTATGGTTGCACGAGAAACTCGGGCTAAAAACCAGAAATTTGGAGAGGTATTGAATGAATTTATTGACCGATTGTCTGATACTGTTTTATTCTTAGGAGTCGCTTTTGCAAGTTATGTTAATACTGTTCTTGGTTTGAGCGCTCTTGTTTGCATTCTACTTGTAAGTTATATTGGAATAGTTGGAAAGGCTGCCGGGGGAACTAGACAATATGTTGGATTAATGGGCAAGGCAGATAGGATGTTCTGGCTTTCTGTTGGTTGCGTGGCTGTAATTTTATTTTCAAACACAGAAATAATTAATTGGATGTTATGGTTTATTTTATTTTTTAGCTTAGTAACTATTTTTATGAGATTCTTTGCAATTAAAAGAGAGCTATATAAAAAGCGCTAAATATGCAGGACCCTAATTTTCTTAATCCTTTTACGAACCCAATTTTAATGGAAGTTATAAAAAGATTCTTCTGGTTGTTTGTAGCTGGATTTTTTTTGATAGTGATTCTAAAAAAGTTTGATTTGAGAGAGGTTTGGAAAGGAGAGCTTGGAAAAAGATATCTTAGCTGGTTAGTTATTGGCGGTTTATTTATGCTTTTTGTTTTTCTTGGTGGAATACCAAGCCTGATTTTTATTTATGTTGTTATGATTTTTGCAATTTGGGAAGTTTACAAGATGGCTAATCTATCTAAACTGCATTTTTATGCTCTTATAATACTGGCTGCTATAAGTGTTATCATTGCTTCTTTTTTTGAAACTCGTTTTTATATGTTGCCTATACTCTATTTTGCTGTTCTGACTTTCATTACAGTAAGAAAAAATGACGCTAAAGGATTTTCTAATCTAACTACTTCGCTTTATGCTGCAATATGGATAATTTTCTTCCTTTGCCACTTTATTTTGCTTGGACATCTTAATAATGACGTGGATAATACGAAGGCTTTGCTGTTCCTTATTGGATTTGCAGTTCCTCTTGCAGATATAGGAGCTTATGTTTTTGGGAGGGTGTTCGCTAAAGTAGAAATTCTTAACAGATTTAAAATTGCTTCAAATATCTCGCCTAAGAAAATCTGGGCGGGCGTTATTGGAGATATAATCGGGGCTGGAATTGGAATCTGGATAATGTATTTTGTGGTTGGTAATTATTTTTCTGTTTTGCAGTTAGTTATTCTAGCAGTTCTGATAGGAATATTTTCGGTTATTGGAGATATGAATGAATCGCTTGTTAAGAGATATTTTAATGTAAAAGATTCTAGCTCGTTAATTCCTGGGCATGGAGGAATACTCGATAGGATTGATTCTGTTCTTAGGGTTATTGTTATTGTTTATTATTTTAGTTTGGTTGTTTTGTGATAAGAAGATTTTAATTTCTAAACTTCTATAACAACCATTCCAATAGTATAATCGCCATCATGGGAAATGCTAGCATCGATTGATTTGAGTTTCTTACTTAAACCGGGAATATGTATTTCTGGCTTTTGGCCATCTTTTGCTATAACTTCTATATCGAGCCAGTCGAGTTTTTTGCCTAGGGCTTTCATCATGGCTTCTTTTAGGGCGAAGATGCCTGGAAGTTTAGATTTATTTTTTAACTCTGTGGGATGGAAGACTTTTTTGAGAAATTCTTGGTTGTTTAATTGAGATTCTATTCGCTTATTTAAGACTAAATCTATTCCGCATTTTATTGAATTTCTTTCTGGATTCATAATAAACAATAAATTCGAAAGGTATATATATATATATCCCTTGAAAAAGCAAGATTAAGCCTAGCTTAATTTAAAAAATAGTGATGAAAGGGGGTAAAAATAAATGGTTAATAATAATAATAATAATATTTGGATGATTGTTGGTGTTGCTCTTGTTGTTGCAGTTGTTGCTTCTATAATAACTGCGAATATAACGGGGAATACTATAACTACAAATTCAAAAATGGATAGAATAGATAGCACTGGCGGATTTACCCTTTCTTCTCAAACTGGAAATATTAAATTAGAAGGAGATACTACTCTAACTAAGAGAGGTCAGGCTGGAGGAACACAATTTGAAACAAATAATGCGGGAAGCTTAACTATAACTCCAAGTTCAGGATCTGCTAAGTTAAATGCAGCATTAACCTTATCTGGAAATAGTTATTCAGGCGGAGTTGTATTAAGATCAAACAGTGCAGGAAGTTTAACGATAACTCCTCAATCTGGAGCTGCTAAAATTGAAGGAAATCTGAGCGTTACAAATCTCGCAGGTAATGGTAATGCTTATGCTTGTGTAGATTCTAATGGAAAAATATTCAGAAGTTTAACTGCTTGTAGATAAGCAAACATTTTTTTCTTTTATTTTTTTATTTCATATCCTTTAGAGTTTTATGCAGAATAGAAGTTATTTCATTAAAAGATTGAGTTCTGTTGAACTTGAGGGGCTTGCCAATAACGAGAGTTACTCGCTTGCCAAAGTTTGGGAATGTTTTGCCTACAGGCATTATATTGTATAAACCTGAAAGTTTTATTGGAATTATCGGAACGTTTACGTTCCACGCCATTATTCCAATTCCTGCTTTAAAATCAAGAAGTTTTCCTGTTCTGCTTCGTGTTCCTTCTGGATAGATAAGAACATTGCTTCCACGATTAATGATTTCTCCAAAGTCAGATAGGCTTTGCTTAACATTTTCTTTTCTAGAAAAAGCAAAGGCATTGAAGAACAGCCTGCCGAAGGCAGCTGTTATGTAATTTTTAAAGAAAAAATCTCGGGCAGCTGCTGCGAATGTGTTTAATCTTACTGAAAAAGGTAAAACTTGGTAGATTGCAAAGGTATCGAGCATGCTTACGTGGTTTGCTATGAAAATAACAGGTGTTTTTTCTTTTTTTATTATATCAAGATTTTCTTTGCCTTTAATATCTAATCTAAAAATCAGTTTTCCAAACAGGATTGCTAAGCCCTGCAGAGGAGCTCTTAGAAAATTGAAGAATTTGGAGTTAAGAAAGTTTATACCTGACTGCGGTTTTTCTGATTCTGAAACTTGTATCATTTTTCTTAAATCGCTTACTCTTGATTTTTCGTTTATCCCTGATTCATTAAAGTCAAGATTAAAAACTTCTTCTATTTTTACTGCTAATTCAATTCGTTTTATTGAATCCAAACCTAGTGAAACGAGGTTTGAGCTCTCTTTTATTCTGGCTGAAGATATTTTGCAGATTTCTGAAATAATATTTACCAACTTGTCTTCTGATTTTTCTATTTTTTTAAGAGTTTTCTTTGACATCATAGCTTCTTGAACTATTGCCCGCTTTATTTTTAGTGTGGAAGTCTTTGGAAATTCATCATCGTGCCAGACATATATTTCTGAAAGTATTTGGTGGGGCTGGAGTTTTGAGTTTATTCGCTGAAGAAGAAAAGAATTCTGGCTATCGTTCAGTTTTGATTTAGGAATTATGCAGCCAACTAGTCTTTTTCCGGAATCTAAGCCCAAAACAATTGACTCGCGCACTTCTGGAGCTAAATTTAAAATTTTTTCTATGTCTTCTGGATAGACATTAAGGCCCGAGGAAGAAACGATTATATTTTTCTTTCTTCCTACAAACTTGAGGAAACCGTCTTCATCAAAACTTCCTAAATCGCCGGTGTAAAACCAGCCTTCTTTGAGGGCTTCGTGAGTTTTTTCTTTATCATTATAGTATCCTTGGAAAATATTTTTTCCTCTGGCTATTATTTCACCATCCTGAATTTTCACTTCAATTCCTTCGAGAGGTTTTCCTAATGAGCCTATTTTTTTATCATTAACTGCATTACCTGTAAGAACAGGCGCGCATTCTGTCAAACCATAGCCCTGTAAAACGCATATTCCAAGATTATTCCAGAATTTTTCAACCTCCTGACTAAGCTCTGCACCACCTGTTATAAAATATTTTAGCGGTGAGAGTTTAGAATAAATTTTATGGAAGATTAATCTTTTAACAGGATAGGAATAATTAGAAAATCTTTCAAGATTTTTTTGAAGTTTTTTCAGTTTGTTTTGTTTTTGGGCTTCGAATTCTATTTTTTCTTTAAGAGATTCAAGAAAAAGTGGGACACTAACTATGGTTTTAACTTTTTCCTGTTTTATGGCTTCAATAATTTTCGATGGCTTTCGAGATTGTGAATAAACTATTCGCACACCTTGCCCTATGGGCAGGAACAGGCCAACATTTTGCTCAAAAAGATGGCTTAAAGGCAAAATAGAAAGCATTGCTTTTCCGCCCATATTGAAATCAAAGAGTTTTCTTGATGAAACAACATTGGAGTAGAGATTTTCATTAGTTAAAATTACGCCTTTGGGGTCAGATGTTGTTCCTGAAGTAAAGACTATCTCAAAGACATCTTTGGGATTCAACTTATTGTTAGTTTCCTGGGGTTTGAAGTTATCGTAAATTGAATCAAACTCTTCTTGATAAAATTTTTTGCATTTCTGCGGTTGTTTGAAAATTGAACAGAAAATAAGCTTTGCTTTCACCTGGTGATAAATTTTTTCTGCAAATTCATCTTTGGAATTAAAATCTACAGGAACAGCTATAACTCCTGATAGAGCGCAGGCAAATAAAAGTGAGACATAATCACTGGAATTTGGAAGATAAATCAAAATTTTGTCGCCTTTCCCTATATTTCTAGCTTTGAAGTAACTGCAAATTGACAGCGAGTGATCATATATCTGCTGATAGGTAAATATCTTCCGTCTATAGAGCTCGCGCTCAATAATAAATATTTCTTGAGAATTGTTCTCCACAGCTTCTTTTATCAGCTCAGATAGCAGGTGATTTGGCATAAGATTCTTAGGAAACATGAGATTTTAAAGTTTGGGGAAACGGCAGCGCATTTACTATATTAGCAATTAAACCTTAAAGCGAAAGACTTAAATACAGAATGATTAGGTATATACGCTAACGCGGAAAATTCATCAACACAAAACCGATAAAACTGAATTGCCCCCTCATGCTCGGCAATTAACGAAGAAAAATATTAATGCGCAAATATCTTAGGGGGCTTGTTTGGGCAGAAGCAGGCGGGTTGAGAAGAGCAAAGGGGTTGAGTTGAAATTAAAAGAAAACAATAACAAAACAAAAATTGCCTCCTCATGCTCGGCAATTACGAATAACGAATAAAATAGTAATGCAACATATCCTAAGATGAGGGGTTCGGGTATTGTCGGGGGCTAGGGAGAGTTGGATTTGGGTTGGAGAAACAAGCGTTAAGTTGAGGCAGATAAAAGAAAAAGCAAAACAAACATGACCACAATAAAAATAGCACGCGAACGAAAAGACTCGGAGATAATTAGAATTCTGCATCCGCTTGTTAAAGAATGGTTCTTTTCGAAGTTTAAGGAATTTTCTCCTACGCAGAGATATGGAGTTATGAATATTTGGGAGAGGAAGAATATACTTATTAGCGCGCCGACAGGAGGTACGAAGACTCTTACGGCTTTTCTTTCCATTTTAAATTATCTTGTTAGCTTGGCTGAGAAAAATGAGCTTGAAGATAAAGTTTATGCAACCTATAATTCTCCGCTGAAAGCACTTTCATCAGATATTCATGTAAATCTTGTCAGACCACTTGAAGAAATTAATAAACTGGCGGAAACAAAAGGAATAAAACTACAAGAAATTCGAGTTGGCTTACGAACAGGAGACACTACTCTAGCTGAAAGAGCAAAGATGGCGAGAAAAATTCCGCATATACTTGTTAGCACGCCTGAAAGTTTAGCAATACTCATGACTTCTCCGAAATTTGTTGAAAAAATGCGAGGAGTGGAATTTTGTGTTGTTGATGAAATACATGCGCTGGATAATAAAAGAGGAACTTATTTGAGTTTAACCTTGGAAAGGTTGAATGAAGTCTCGGCTATTTGGCCGGTTAAGATAGGATTGTCTGCTACTGTTGAACCGCTTGAAGAAGTTGCAAAGTTTTTAGTTGGAAATGGTGATGATAGAGAAGTTGAGATAGCTAATGTCCAGTTTATCAAGAAAATAGATATTAAAGTGTTAACTCCTGGAGATATTATTGAAGATAGAGAGGTAAGCTCTAAGCTATATGAACTGCTTAATAAATTAATTAAAGAACATAAAACTACGCTGGTGTTTACTAACACGCGAGCAGCTACAGAAAGAGTTGTTAATAATCTTAAAGAAAAATTTCCTACAGAATACGGAGATGACATTGCAGCGCATCATTCTTCGCTTTCAAAAACGCATAGGTTTAATGTTGAAGAGAGATTAAGAAATGGTGAATTGAAATGCATTGTTTGTTCAACGAGCCTTGAATTAGGAATAGACATTGGATATATTGATTTGGTTATAATGTTGGGAAGTCCGAAAAGTTCTGCACGCGCGCTGCAGCGCGCAGGAAGAAGCGGTCATAAATTACATGATACGGTTAAAGCAAGATTTATTGTTATGGACAGAGATGATTTAGTGGAATCCTGCATAATTCAAAAAGAAATGATAGAAAGAAAAATTAATAGAACGAGTTTTCCTAAAAATTGTTTAGACGTACTCTCGCAGCAAATATTTGGAATGTCGATTTATAAGGTTTGGAATATAGATGAATTACTTTCAGTTATTCGAAAGAGCTATTGTTATCAGAATTTGACAAAGGAAGATTTTTTTTCTGTAATTTCTTATCTAACAGGAGATTATGACTTAGAAAAGAGCAATGTTTATGGGAAAATTTGGTATGATAAAGAGACGCATCAGATTGGGAAACGTGGAAAACTAGCTAGAGTAATATATTTGACAAATATTGGAACAATTCCTGAAGAAAGTTATATTGAAGTTAAGCTAGCGCCAAGTGGTGAACATATTGGTTATATTGATGAAGGATTTTTAGAGAGAATGAAAAAAGGTGATGTTTTTGTTTTGGGTGGCTCGAAGTATATGTATCTTTATACTCGAGGGATGAATCTCTATGTTCGTGGAAGCGTGGAAAGGCAGCCAACAATACCTTCATGGTTTTCTGAAATGCTGCCTCTTAGTTTCGATTCTGCTATTGAAATTAATAGATTTAGACAACTTATGCGAGAAAGGTTTGAGAAGAAAGATGGGAAAGAGGAGATTATTAAATTTATTGTGGAGCACTTACATATAGATGATAACGTAGCTCGTGAAATTTATGATTATTTTTACGAACAGTATCGTTTTTCAGAAATTCCTGATGCAAAAACAATTATAATCGAACGGTATCATGCTGAAAAAAATTATTTACTAGTTCAATCTATGTATGGAAGACGAGTTAATGATGCTATCTCACGGGCGCTGGGCTGGATTATGGGAAGTTATGGAAATAGAGATGTTGAAATGGGAATTAGCGATAATGGATATTATTTTGCTGGCGAGTCGCTTAATATTGAAAAGGCGATTAAGGAACTTAATCCAGATAATTTAAAACAAATTTTAGATGAAGCTATAGGGCATACAGATATTTTAACAAGGAGGTTTAGACATTGTGCAGGGCGTTCATTGATGATACTTCGAAACTATAAGGGAATTGCTAGAAGTGTTGGAAAACAGCAATTAAAGTCGCATTTCTTGCTTGCGGCTGTAAAGAAAATTAGCAAAGATTTTCCGATTCTTCGAGAAGCTAGGAGAGAAGTTCTAGAAGATTTAATGGATATTAATAATGCTAAGTTAGTTTTAGGGTGGATACGGGATAAAAAAGTTCAGATAAAAATCAAGGACGTTAAACTGCCTAGCCCTTTTGCGCTGAACTTAATTTTGCAGGGACACGCTGATTTAATTAGGATAGAAGATAAGCAGGAATTTTTAAAAAGAATGCACGAATTACATAAAAAGAGTTTATGGGCGAAAGATGAGACGATTGATTATGAAGGTGTGAAGTAAAATGAAACCAAAAGCAACACCGCAAGATCTTTATGAATGCCTAAGTTATCAGAAATGGAAAACTGGGTTGGGTATGATTCAAGAATTAAAAGATAAATGTCTTAGAATTCCCTGGGCATTTGGCGGGAGTATGTATGTTCATCTGGCTACATGGGAAGAGCAGGGACTTGTTAAATCAAGAATACGCGAAAAGGAAGATTATTTTCCTGAATTTCCTAATGTTCATATAAAACATAGAGAATATTTAAAAATTTCAGATGGAATTCCTGAAGAGTTTAGAGAAAAAGAAGGAGAGTTAGAAGGAGAATTGGTTCTTGCATCTGCTTAGATTTGATTATCCCTGGTTGAAGTAAAAATAGCATTAAATTTTCTTTTCAAGATAGCTCTTAACTCTTTCGGTTAATTCTTTTGGAGTTATGCCTAATTTTTTGCTTTTGTCAAGAAAGTCGTCGAGACTTTCCTGCAAATTTTTTGGCAGGAAGTTGGGTTCTGGCTCTCCTTGCAATCTTTTTTCGATTTTTTCTAGGAAATCGGCTTGATTTCTTAACTTTCTTGCTCTTGGAAGAATTTCTTCTAAGTGAAGCGGCAAAATTCTTGGTCCCATCTCGGGCGGAATATAGCCAAATTTTTCAGACGACCAAACAACTCTAAGAAAACTTCCGCGACTATTAGTTACTGGTTGCGCACCATCGTAATAAAAATAGTGATTGTTATAAGAATAAACTCCTCGAGTCATTTGTTCACTGTTTACGTCTTTGAAATCTGCTAATTCTGTCATTTTGTTGTTAATTATAAGTAATTACTTTGTTGGTTGCCGAGCATAACACTGCTGCATAAAATTATAGATGGACATTGAGTTTCTTGTGGCGAGATGAAGAGGCAGTTTTTCAGCGGATTTTTCTGGCTCTAGAACAGCAGCATCAAATGCTATTTTTGGCTCACATGGTATAGGTCGGACTCTAGGAAAAGAACAATTATTATTTGAGCGACTGTAACAATCTTCAACTTCCTGTCTATTTTTCCATTCTAGATGACCTGGACAGTATTCTATTGTTCTTATCTCTTTTTTTTCTGCCATTCTATATTTCTCCCAAACCATAGCGGCAAGATTGACGGTCTAAATCACGAAGAACTTCTGAAGTTCTTTCTGCTTTCTCTTTTTCTTTTCTTAAAAAATATCGGGCATCTCTTCGAGCTGCTTTATAGGGCTTGCATCGATTGTGTGTTTGACCGCAAATACCTACATTAAAATAATCGCAAAGAATCTCTAAATCTGTATCTGAATTAAACTCTCTTGCTAATTCGCTGGAATCTTCTCGCTTATCTGCGGAGGAAACTCTACTTTGAATAATTTTGCAGTAACGGGTTTTGTTGAGCATTTTGGATAGTATTCAGTTTAATTAGCTTAGCTCCTGGCAGAGGGGATATTTTGAAAGGAGCTTTGTTTTAGATCGTATATGGCGCTTAACTTTTGCGTCGAGTGTTTTTGGGGGCTCGATATCTCGCCAGTTTTTAATTAAAGCTCTTACTTCTTTTTTTGTTCTTGGGGTTTTTTCTGATGGGTCGCCTATTAATAAAGATAGGCCTTTTTGCTTTTTTTCTTCTGCTCTTTTTTGTTTTATAAAATCTGAAACTACTTCTTCTAAGATTTTTCGATGTTCTTTAGATCTTGAATAAACAGTAATAGTTCTAAATTCACCATCATAGGATAAACCAAAGCCATTGTGTTCAGGGTATGATTTTATTGCGGATAACAAGACATCTTTGGCCATAGGATACCAAGAAGGAACAGGCGGTTTTAACATAAAGCCCCATAATTTATTATTATAGTTATGAATTGAGTGATAGTGATGCATGGATTTTGAACTTCTTGAGGCTTGCTCTGCAATAATTAAATACATCGAGGGATTTTTTTGTTTTGGCATTTTATTGAGGTTTTGGTATTGGTTTTTTTATGCTCACGCAATCTTCAATTGAGGCTCTTGAAGAAAGTAGAGCAGGGGTTGAATTAAAAGTTGTATCAATATATTCTAAGCCTTGCTTCTTAGCTAATGCTCCTAGTTTTGTTCTTGCTGAGGTAATCTGGGCTTGATGGGTATCGAGTCCTTGCTCTGCTTCAAAAACATAGAGAGGGATATTATCTTCGACTATAACAGAATAGCCTGTCTCGCTGGCAGGACCAATTGCATGAAAAATCTTTGAGTGATAGATTCTTTCTGAATTGAAAGGGTGAATTCCTCTAAGGATTTCGTATTCTGCGGAGTTTCCGTTCTTTACTAGGAATAATTTTGTTTTTGGGTTCGTCATTTTGTTTATTTTCTAAAGCAATTTTTATGTGTTTTGGGCGGCGGGCAATTTGGATTATGCTGAACAAAAGGCGCTAGTCGTTCTTTTTCTTTTTGATAGTCTTGTTTTTTTCTTTCAATATCTTTTATTTCTTCTTCGAGCCTTGCAAGATTTAATTGTAAATCGCGATGCCTTCTGACTATTCGATTATGCAAATGCCAATCGTCATATCTTATTTCATTAGGATCATCATTACTATCATAATCTATATTACATGCAGGACATGCTAAACTTACTGCGTCTTCGCCTATTGTCTGAATAAGATTTGTTCTATCTATAGGACATTTTGCTCTTAGAAAATTTTGGTAATGAGTGCATTTGTAAGTTACTGACCTACCATCTTTATCCTTGAAGGTTAATTCTTTTTCTGGAATATATTTTATAACAGGACAGGATTTTTGCTCGAGAGTTCTGCAAAATTTATAGGCATATTCTTGAGTCATTTGGGTATAGCCTTTCTGGCATCTTAATCCATTCTCTTCGTCTTTGAAATTTGGACAGGTCATTTTAATTTTATCTCCTATTCCTAAGATTTAGTTTTTTCGGCCTAAAATAGCTGCTCAAATGCGGAAATCTTTTTTTATCTTGTTCTATAAAATATGGATAGTGAGCTAACCTAGCCGCAGTAGCTGGGCTTGTGTCTAGACGTTCTACTACTTCTTGAAGAAGAGATTTTTTCTTTTTAGAATTAAAAATCTTATTTGGCTTGCAAGATGCTAATTCTTTTTCGCTAATATAACATTTATCTTCTAGGCGATAGTGGCAGTCTTGGACATCATCTTCGGTTATAAAGCACATTTCCCTATGACAATATTGGACCGGTTCTTTAGATTTTTTTGAGTTTTCAATCACACCGGCTCTTCTATATTTACAGTTTAGCATTAATCTTAAATCTAGGGTTGCTAATTGAGTTAAATTGGCTCCTTGCGTCAAGTCTACGCAGAGGCATAGTGGTCTGCCTTCGCCCTTAAGATAAGTTCTATTTTTAGAATATTTATTGTGATTGCCTGTGTGAATAAATTCGCAGAGAATTAGCTCACCTTCAAATAAGCACTGGCCTTTTGCTTCATGAGAGCTCCATTGGTATTCGGCATATTTGCAAATATTTTTTATCGCTTCGGCTTTTTGTTGAGCGTTCATTTTTATCATCTTTCTTATCTTTCGCAGGTTTTTAAGGATTATTGCGATGAGTAATGATGGTGATAAGAAAGTTATAACCTAAAATATAGTGAAAGACATAAGTTTTTAACCAATTTTTATGTCTTTCCCTTGATAGTCAAGGCGCAATCGGTAAAGTTAAAGATTCATGGACAGGATTAACGAGAGATTTGGCGTTGGATAGGATTTTTTCTATTAGAATGAACTAGGCAACTTTCCTTGGTCTTCCGCAGTTCTTCCTCGAGAAAAGCTTTAGGAAAATATCATCTACTTTATCTTCTTCGCTCTTAATTTTTTTCGAATTTATCGTGCTTCTGCGTAAAATATCCTCAATTTGCTCGTTTAAGTTCAGCATATTCTTTTTTGCCCGCTTGTTTAAGGCTAAGATTATTTCATCTGTAAGATAAACTGTGACTTGGTTTTTTATTTTCTGAATAGAGGCAATAGAAGTAGTGCGCTTTTTTAGCGGCTTGTCGACTTTGGCTATTGCGGCATCAATTTGATTCATGGGCCAGCCTGCCTCTGTAAGCGGGCGCTTTATTTGAGCGTCATCATAGCCAAGTTTTCTGCATTCTTTTACAAATTCAACAAGTTCTGGAATTATTTTTGGCATGGTTTTCTTGTTTATTCTCTTTATTTTCCTCTTTTTGTTTTGTTTATTGTTTAATCATGCATTCGAGATTTTTATATGTTTTGATGATGCTTAAGTTTTTTTGAATCAACTACATGGTTGTGGACGAATTATGAGCAACTTTGAAGTATTTTCAGCTTGAAATATTCTAAATCTTTGAATCCGTAAGCCCTCCTTTTTATTATATTGATTTTATTATTATAACCTTCAGAGGCACCATTTGTTACATGGTGTGTGAAGTAGTTTTCTATCCCATACCAATAATGTTCCAGTGTTTTTAATAGTTTCGCAAACTCTTTGATCCTTGATTCATGAACATTTTTCTTCCAATTTTCAAGTTTTCTTAATGCAACATTTCTTTGCTTTCTTTCAAAAATATTTAATGCCTGTTCTTTAAGCAGATAAGCTTTATACAGCTTTTTATTCTGCTCCATTAATTCATTCAAATCTTTTTCTTGCTCTTTATCAAGATTTTTATTTCTATATAAAAGCAGGAATCTTTTATGCTTCATTTCAATTCTTTCTTCTTTACTTGCTTTTGAAAATTCCCTCTTTCTTAGATTATCAACTGCTTCATTAATTTTCTTGGATATGTGGAATTTATCAAAAACTATATCTGCTTTTGTATTTTCTTTTATACTTTTGATATAAGGATCCCACATATCAATTACAGCGACGGTAATCTTTGAACTTTTTTCTTTACCAAGTTGAGTAAAGAATTGGTCTAGCGTCTCTTTTTTCCTTTTTTCTCCAACCCAAATAACTCCTGCATCAATATCTCTAACAATTGTAAGGTACTTATGCCCCTTTTCATGCGCTATCTCATCAACCCCAATTCTTGTTGGATTAATATTATCTAAATTCTTGAATCTTTCTTGTAGTTTCTTTTTATCAATTCGTTTTGCTGTTCTCCAATTAATCAGAGCCATTTCAGCTACATCTTTTATAGTCATTTTTTCACAAAGATTAAAAATATAATTAGCAAATCTTTCTGTAAATTTTTCTCCAGGTAAAATAAAGTCAAGTTTTTCCATGCCCCTATAACATCCCTTGCATATTATTCTATAGGTTTTCATGGCTATAAAACATTTCTCTTCAGCAATATTTTTATCACGAATAGTTCTTTCTCTAATCTCAATTACTTTTCTTCTCTTTTTATTACAAACAGGGCAAATCCCTGTTTTGCCTTTCTTTTTTAGTTTAATTAACACTGAATTTTCTTTACAGATTTCATTAAAAGAAAAGCCTTCAAAATTATACAAGTCTCTAAGCACCCCTTTTCCCTTTTCCATGACGAGAAAAGTGCTATTTAGCCTTTAAATCTTGTCCCAGAAGTGCAGTTGTTCCGGAATAATAAATATGGCAGGAAATACATTTGGAGATTTGTACAGAATAACTACTTTTGGAGAATCTCATGGAAAATTAATTGGGGTTATTATAGATGGATGCCCTCCAGGATTCGAACTTGATATGACTGAAATCCAACGAGAATTAGACAGAAGAAAACCTGGACAAAGCAAAGTGACTACTCAAAGAAAAGAATCAGATAAAGTCATAATTAATTCTGGAGTTTTTGAAGGAAGAACAACCGGTGCGCCAATAGAGATGATTGTATTAAATGAGGATGCAGACTCTAGTAAATATGAAAATATAAAAGATAAGTTCAGGCCAGGCCATGCCATGCCATGCCATGCAGATCATACTTATTTTATCAAATATGGATTAAGAGATTGGAGAGGCGGTGGAAGGTCAAGTGCGCAAGAAACTGCAGCAAGAGTTATGGCTGGAGCTGTTGCAAAGCAGATTTTAAGAAAATATTGTTTGACTGAAATTATTGGAGCAACAGTATGTATCGGCGGAATTGAGGCAGTCAAAAGAGATTATGCTTTTGCAGAAACTAATCCATTAAGATGTCCTGACCCTGATGTTTATGACTCAATGATGGCTAAAGTTGAAGAGGCTAAGAAAAATAATGATTCTATTGGTGGGGCAGTTGAATTACTGGCTATAAATGTTCCTACCGGTTTGGGTGAGCCTGTTTTTGATAAATTGAATGCTACTCTGATGCATGCTCTAGGAAGTATTGGAGCAGTAAAAGAAGTCGGAATTGGCTATGGAAGAAAAGTTGAGTCTATGCTTGGTTCTGAATATAATGATAAAATGAGCGCTGAGCTGGGCAGGATAAAATATTTTACTAATCATGCTGGGGGAATTATAGGTGGAATATCGAATGGAGAAAATATTACCGCAAGATTATCTGTAAAACCAACTCCGACAAGGTCCGGAATTACAATGTCTTTACCTACTGAGGATTATAGAAATGAAGAAGTGACTTTAGCAGGTAGACATGACCCCATAATAATGCCTAGATTGGTTCCTGTTGCTGAATCTATGATGGCGATAACCTTAACAGACTATTTATTAAAGCAGAAAGCTTATAAAATATTAGAGGAATAATCCCTAATGGGTCGTAGGTGCTTTTGCAAAAAAGTAACTTGAGTACACTCTCGTTTACACCGAGGACTCGGCAGTTAGATCCTGACCAGGTCCATATTTTTTCAACATACTAAACTTTTGCGTTTCCCCCGTGGTGTTGGACACTTTTTATGAGTAAAGCTCAAAAGTTTAGACATAGAAAGATTTATATACATATGTTAAATATTATTAACATATGTTAAATATTATTAACACAATAAAACCATTTATTGAAGATTGTTATCGAAGGATTAATGTGAGAGAGTATTCCAGATTGAGGAAAATCTCTCCTCCAACAGCATCAAAGATACTTTTTGAACTTAACAAAGAGGGATTATTATTAATAGAAAAAGACAGGAATTATATTTTTTATTATGCAAACAAAAATAACAAGATATTTGTTGATTTATCTAGAATTTATTGGAATGTAAGGTTAGATAATTTGGTTGATTTTTTAAATAAGAACCTTACAAACCCTACAATAGTCTTATTTGGCTCTCTCTCTAAGGCAGAAACAAAAAATGACTCCGATATTGATATTTGCATAATAGGGCATAAAAAGGAATTGAACATAAAGAACTTTGAGGATAGTCTAAAGAGAAAAATACAGCTATTCTTTTTTAGTTCAATAGAAGATATAAAGAATAAAGAACTTGCGAATAATATAATAAATGGATACATATTAAAAGGAAGGCTAAGATTATAATGGATTTTAATGAATGCATTAAAAAAAGGATTGCAAAAGAAGTAAAAGAAGATAAAGAATTAATAGCCTCGCTTATAAAAACTAGCCAAAACAAACGTGAATCTGAAAAGAAACTTGAATTGAGCGAAGTCACTTCAGATTCTAAGATATCTCTTTTATATGATTCCTTGAGAGAACTTCTGGAAGCTTTAGCTATTAAGAATGGATATAAGATATACAATCATGAATGTTATACTTATTTTTTGAAAGAGATTTTAAATGAAAGTATTAAAGGAGACGAATTTGATGAATTAAGAAAAATAAGAAATAGCATTAATTATTATGCTAAAGATATTTCAGTGGAAGAAGCAAAAGATATTCTGGAAAGAATAATGAAATTAAGAGAAGAAATATTAAATCTACTATTAAAAATGAAAAGGGCGTTTATTGTTCATAGATGGGATGGAACTCCTAAAAATGATTGGTATCCCTGGCTAAAAAGAGAATTGGAAAAGAAAGGATTTAAAGTTGAAGTTCCAGCAATGCCAAATACTTCTGAACCAAAAATAAATGATTGGGTTAATCATCTAAAGAAGATTGTTGTTAAGTTGGATAATGAAACTTATTTTATTGGGCATAGTATTGGATGTCAAACAATTATGAGATTTTTAGAAAGAGAAGATTATAATGGTAAAATAGGAAAAATGATATTTGTTGCTGGTTGGTTTAAGTTAGATAACCTAGAAGGTGAGGAAGTTGAAGCAATAGCAAATCCCTGGATTGATACGCCCATTGATTTTAACAAAATTAAACAAAAAATACCTAAACTTACTGTATTTTTATCAACTAATGAACCTTATGGTTTTGTAGAAGAAAACTCAAAAATATTCAAAGAAAAGTTAAACGCTAAAGTAATATTAGAAAAAGACAAAGGACATTTTACTGAAGAGGATGGTGTAAGTGAGTTGCCTGAAATCCTTGCTGAAATAAACTAAATCAAAGCAACTCGGTAAAACATAATCATCAGAAAGGTCTATAAGATATAAGATTACATAAATGAAAGTAAGAGCCTCTTACAGCCATATAAAATAAATAAATTCAACTAAGAAAATTTCAAATCCTTCTTCTCTATGCCCAAGGTTTTATTCAGAAAAGATACAAAAGCCTCACGGGCTTTTGTATTATCTTTATGATCTTGGCTTGAAAAAGAAAAATCAGCATACATAATTTCTGTCCTGCTCGTCCTTGCTATAATTTTTCCAATATTGCCGTCAGAATCAAAAATAGCTTTTCCGTCTCTTTTATCTAATTTGCCCCTTAAAACATAAAATTCTCCATGAATCCCCATATCGACGCTTGAGAAATTTTTGGAAGATTTTATACCTATAAGCAGTTTCTTTGAGCCATTATCATTCAGTGTTCTAAGAATTTCTTTCATAATATACCCTATTAAGTCTGCTTATAAGCATATAGAGGATAGAGAAGTACAATCATCACTTAAAAAAATTTCTAACCACGCTTCTTAATGTAACATTAGAAATATTTCTTTGTTTTGGTTTTTGACCTTGTCCAACTTCTTTCAATATCTGATGATAGCGAGCCATATCACAGATATAACTATGGTGCATATCAAAGTTATCGCCCAAACCGTCAATTAACTCTTCATAGCCATCCTGAACTTCTGTAAGATATCTCATATCCCCATCAGAAGAAAGTATATAGCATTCAGGGCTTACATGAACTTCCATAGCAGAAACTTTCCTATGATGCCCATTGTAATTAACATAAGTACATACGTCTCTCAAGTCTTCAGGAGCAAGAATAACAGGAATTGGCGGTATTAAATCAAATCTTCTCCTAAGATATAGGTCTTTCCAATATAAAGTAGGAGAAGCTTCATGCCAGGATAAAATCGTTTCTGGCTCAATAATACCTTTAGCCGGTTTTAGCATTTATTTCTAATTCTTTCGGGGTTTTTAAATCTTATTTTTCATCCCATAAACGCCTCAAGCATCTTGCTTGCTTCTTGAGTTCTTAAAACAATTTCCTCATAAGCTTCATCGCTCAGCCCAATATTAGGAAACTCGGACAGCACGATTATCTTTTCTAAATTTGGCTGCTCTAATTTCCACATTTCAGGAATTATAATTTTTACTGCTTCAATCTGTCTTGGGTGGCTCTTCTCAATTATTTTCAAGATTTCGCCATAACTATGTGGGCCACCATGATAATCTCTATTCTCTAAATTTCCACATACTGTATCAACAGCGCCAGCCAACATATCCTCCCGAGTTGCTTTAGGAGATGGCTGATTCCACATTCTATGATGATACTGCTGTCTATGCATTTCACGCGCAGGAGAAATATATGTTTGAAAATCTAGCTTTGGTTCCCTATACAGAAGAGCAAAACCTCTAACAACATCAACACTATATTTGCTTCCAACCCCAATAATATCATGCGGTCTTTCTGGGTCTCGATTTCCAAGCCCAAGTTTTCCCCAAAAATATTCAACATGGCACGAATGTTTTAATGTAGAAAGCATCCATTTTGCAATTTCGTCTGAAGTGGGTTTTATTGGGTTTATCATGCCCTATGCAGTATTATCCTGGGTTTAAAACGTTTATCAATAGGGAACTTTGATTTACCCATCATTTTCGAAGAAAATCGTTTCAAAGTTCTCTTTGAGAGTTTGATACTTTAAGGTTATTCCAAACTCTCAATATTGAAACATAGTAAACTTGTATAAAAGTTCACATAAATACTTATAAAACAGGACACCCTATTTTTAGCATGCTAACCGTAATGTCAAGCTTAGGTTATAATAATGCTGTAAAGACCCTCGAAGGAAAAACAAAAGAGGAATTAATTGCTATATCCAACGAGTTGGAACTTCGAGTAATGATAAGAGAGGGCGCGTTCATAAACTCACTATTTGCAACCAGTGCGTTTTTAATTGGAGGAGCGATGCTTAGTGATTATATGGATGCAAGAGGAAAGGAGGTATTAGCAGATGCTTTTAATTATTCTATTTTTCCAACTTTTGCAACAGGTTGCGCGATTGCAGCATCAATAGCCATCTATGCTAACACAGGAAAAAGATATTTGGAAAAAGTTCTTTATAAAACAACAGAGCAAAAAATTCACGAGCAGCATAAACCCAAGTTGAGTTTGACTTAATCTTTCTATTCTCCGTACCACAATAATCCTTATAAACAGAAATTGTTCTAATACAAAATGGCTAATGTTGAAAAGATGTTATCAGATGTAAAGGGTGGAGATATAGTTAGAATACAATTAGAGAGAAGTTCTTATGTCGGCTATAGGTGGGGTGATGGAAAAGATACAGTTATTTGCGAAGGTGGAAAAAGGGTTTTAGAATCTGAAAAAGAAGGTTTCTTAAAAAATTACCGAGATACTATATTAAATCCCAAGGAAGAGGATATCTTCTTTTGTAGTTTAGATGAGTTTGGCTATACGGGGGAAGTTATAAATAAAATCCAGCTAGTAGGAATAAACCTAACCCATAAAACAATGTGCGGAGAAAAAGTTTTAGGATACGAAATATTAAGAAGGAGTAAACATAAAGAAGAAGACTAACATGACAGAACTCGTTGCACTATTATCTCGCGGAGAAGGAACCTGGGCGCAGGTTGCAGGAATAATCAAGCAGGGCGACTGGGAAAAAATAATTCTAGTAGGAAGCGAATTCGCTATGAAATTTCAGGTTCCAGAAGGAAAAGAAAAACTTTGCGATTTTATCGAAATAAAATCATCGCGATTAGTAGAGTTAAAACAAGAGCTTCAGGAAAAGCTCGCAGGAAAAATAAAGGGAACAGAAGTCGCCCTTAGTATAGCAAGCGGAGATGGCAAAGAGCACATGGCTTTGATTTCTGCTTTATTAGCTGTTCCTGTTGGAGTTCGTTTTACAGCTCTAACAAAAGAAGGGATTGTTATGTTATAATATGGATAAACAAAGAGTAAGCGATGGAGGAAGAATAGATAATATTTTAGAAGTCAATATTAATCAAAGAGGGCATTTGGTGGTTGGAGATCTAGGATTAAAACCTCGTGAACCCTACAGAACATCTAGCTGGGGCATAGTAAAAACTATTACCAATCTTTTAACTAGGCTTAATAATTCTGCTGTTTATTTAGTTCCAATGGGACAACAAGAATATTTTGATTATAAGTACCCAAAGAGATAAAGATAGAGCTCAATAAACAAATATTTTTTTAAAATGCCCGCGATATTACGAAAACCAACACAAGAAGAATTACACTATGAACAAAGATTCGCAAACGAGGATTATTCATCTGAAAAGTCCAAACAGTTTGTTAGCGATGCAGAATCTTTAGGCTATTCTCTTATTCCAAGAGGCAATAAGCCTCTTCTTTTACTACCTAACGGAGATGTTATTGACTGGGATTGTAATCTTAAGAGTTTAGATTATCTATTAGACTTGGGAAAAGAGATAATATCAGAAGATACTATTTGTAATGCAGGACTTTATTTTCACATAGTTTATGAAAAATATCTAAAGAGGAATAATATTGAAACTGAAAAAGAAAGAATCTAAAATTCAATCATCCAGCTTTTTTATTAAATCTCTTACGTTTCTTTTTTGCGCGTGCGCTGTATCTACAATTATTACTTTTGCTCTTCTATAATTCAAGAATGAAAGCGCAGGTAGATAACCTCCGTCATTTTCAAAAGCTTGTTTTCTAAATACAGTTCTCATCTGTTCATTAAGCATATCCGGGTTTTTCTCTAATTCTTCAGGAGGCAACGCTAAGCAAGAAAGATGTTCTTTTTCTATGTGTGTTCCGGAAACACCAATTTCATCAAGAATATGGCAATTCGGTTCGTAAACTCCGGCTTTTCCTAAATCTTCTGCAAGCCTGCACGCTCTTATATCTGACTGATAAAATCTCGTAAGTTTTAATCCACCCATTCCAAAACCCGAATCCAAAATTCCTATGGCATCTAATTCTGGAAGATGCGCCCTAACTTCCTGTTCATTTAATCCTCTTTCTCTAGAACCTTTATTTAATGTTGAAGTAGATATCAATAAACTATTCTCTCCAATAGCCGCCATAACAGCTCTATCGACGTTCATCTCTTTTGGAATTTTATTTCGATACCCCAGTATTAACAGCTTAACAATATCATCGCCATCAATGCAGTTATACTCTATACCTCTCCACAAAAATATATCCCTCCCCTTATCGCCTATGTCCGGAAAATTAAAATGCAATATTCTTTTGCCTTCAAATTGAGCATCACCTTCATGTTTTTTATCATCATGATTAGTAACCGCAAAAAGCTTGTAACCGACTGTAGCAGCTTTCTCAGCTATATCCGAAAGGCTATAACCATCTGTATGACTATGAAATCCGCACATATATTTTCCGAACTTGGATCGTATATGCTTATACACCCACAAAGGATTAGATTTTGCGCAGTATTCATCAACTATATCCCGATATGCAGGATCAAAATTAAGTTTTGTCCAAAAGTCCCAATTTGCTGTTATTATATTTGATAGTCTCATGTTAACTTTCACCCTACTCATTTTTGTCTTTTAAAGCTATGCCTTCCGGAAGTGCTACTCGGCAAGAATAAACCTGGCGTAATCTGATTATGACAGCATAATAATCTTTAAAAGCTATTTTAGCGTTTTTACGCACATGGAACAAACAATAGCTGAATCATTAGCAGATAGTGTTATTTCTGAATTTCAGCAGATGCCTATAGCAGTTGAAAGAATGCATATTGATAGAAAAGAGCTGGTAAGAATTCTTGGAGATACAGAATATTTTGACCACAAGAAGAAAATGCAATTTTCAGTAAGTAAAACCTACCTACCATTTATTCGAGAAAAGAATCGCCTTTATCAGTATAATGTAAATCGACAGTTAATTCAATCACTCTTTCCAAGAAGAATATTAACAACAGATAATAAACCCTATAAGCCAGAAGATGCGTTTTTAGGCTCATTAGTCAAGATATATCAAGAAATGAAAGAATATTTTCATGATAACCGAAATAATAATCGCGTTTTAAAAAGCACCTTTGATGCAGAAGTTATTTGCCGAGAGATGAGGCTAGAACCTCGGCTTTCAGAAATACGAGCAAGAAAATTTAAAGAAGGTGTAAGGATTTTTACCATGGCGCAATTTTATGCACTAGCAAATATTCTAAAAGAAGCGCCACATTATGGCGGAAATCAGGATATTCAGCATATTCCTCTTTTTTTTATGCCAAATGCGACAAAAGAAGAAAGAGATATTTTTGCGGTTTACTCTCTATTCCATCAATATCCGCTTCAAGAAGAAGTAGGCCACTATTTAGAAAAAAGTGTTTTCACGAAAGATATAAATGATGCTTATCATGATTATTTCACAAAATATGAGCCAAAAATAAAAGAAAAAGCCAGAGAGCTAAAGAGCTTAAAAAAAGATGAAAAAAAGAATAGAGCTAAAATAAAAGAGCTTGAAAACAAATTTATTCCTTTTTTAGGCGAATAAAGAGATCACTCTCCAGTTTCTTCATCTTTAGCAGAAGCTTTTGCCACTTCATCCCTGATTAACGAATGAGTGTCAGTTATTAACATTGCATCATCAACATTCTCAATATAATAAATTATGCAGCGATTCTTCAAAAGCGCATTTTTTATCTTGTCTCTCATAGGCTGTTTTATGTTTTCAAGATTTTTGCAGCAATCAATCATTATTTGCTTTAAATCAGAATCGCGGGTTAGTATAAAATTTTCTCTTCCATTAACGATTGAGGAATAAAATCCACAGGCAATAAGCTGCTCATCAGTTTTCAAATCCCCATTATAATTTACTGAGCGACCCGAGTCCCGATATTCATATTTCTTTTTTTTAGAGTCTTCTTTCTCTGCTACATCAATTACAAATCTTTCAATGCTGTCAAAAATTTGATGGTTTCCTATAGGAAATACTTTTCTCGCTACCCTATTGCAGCATCTGGAGTATAAACGATTTAAATGCGCAAGGACCTGCTGTCCGCAGACATCTTGCGCTTTTTTCTCAGAATCTAATTCTTGTTCGGATTGAATTCGATTAGCCCTTCTATCCAGAAAATGCTGTTTTTCAGTTAAAATATCCTTAAAATTTAATAGCTCTTCAACTACTCTTGGAACAGTATAAATCTCAGACTTCTGAATTCTCTCATTAAAAATCTCCATTCTTTCAGCAGATTCTAGCATTATCTTAGTATTAAGCTCAGAATAATCGTTAACGCCATAAAGGCTTGTTCTATACCAATTATTCCTTCCACCCTCTCTTGCTCCTGTGTCCATTAAAACAGGCAGTCCGCTAGCTATGATATTATCAATTTTTATTATCTCATTTGTCATTTTATGTTTTCTTAGAAATCAAAGCCTCTAAGGTGCTTAACACCCTGTTCTTACTCTGAAAAGAAGCAGCTTTAAAAATCTATCTAATTTTGAGAAGTAATGTCAATCTCGAAACCTCTCCTGCTATGTTTCTAACGTAAAAATTTCTAATAATGTCCTAACTTCTAATTCGATTTTTGTTTGATTATTAGTTTTTTATTTGAAGAATTATGAGTTACTCCACTTCTCGACTTGCTCAACCCTTCCTTACCCTGCTTGCTTGTAACTTTTACCTTCAAAACTTATACCATTATTAAAATAAATTTTTCAAACGATATAAAAAATAATTTTTTGAAAAATTTTAAGTAGTAATTACCTATGGAAAATATTTGGAAGTTTAGACTTGAATTAAATTACTCTTCTCTCCCAAGTTAAGGGAAAAGTTCTGAAGAAAAACCGTAGGTTTGTCCTCACATATCCGAAAAATCTCTCGCGCCAAGATTGCCCATACTACCCATTCCACCTGTGCCTTGTTTTGGTTTGTTATTCGCAGCTAGAACATCATCAATACGAAGAATCATCATCGCAACTTCAGAAGCAGAGCTGATTGCTTGTTGTTTATTCTTCGTAGGCTCGATAACTCCTGCTTCAAGAACATTTTCAATCTTGTTAGTTAGTAAATTTATTCCAGCATATTTTTCCCCTTTATCATGTCGGGCTTTTAGCTCTGTAACAATATCAATAGGATCCAAGCCAGCATTTTCAGCAAGCGTGCTAGGAATACACTCAAGAGCTTTTGCAAATTCTTCTACTGCTAATTGTTCTCTACCATTAAGAGTATTTCCGAACTCCCTTAGTTTTCTCGCGAGTTCTATTTCAATTGCTCCTGCTCCTGCAACAATGCTTCCACTTTTTATAACAGAAGCAATATCTCCTAATCCATCATGTATGGCTCTTTCAATTTCATCAATAACATGGCTTGTTCCTCCGCGAATAAGTATTGAAACAGCCTTAGGATTATCACAGCCTTCAACATAAGTCATTTTTTCGCCTTCCCCATGAATAACCTCGCGAACAACCCGAGCTTTTCCGAGTTCAAGAGAACTTAAATCTTTCAGACTGCTGATTATATGTCCGCCTGTTGCTCTTGCAAGTTTTTCCATATCGCTTTTTGGAATTCTTCTACAAGCATAAATTCCTGCTCTTGCAAGATAGTATTGGGCAACATCATCAATTCCACGTTGACAGAATAGAACATTTGCTCCGCTCGAAAATATTTTATCAGTCATCTCTCTGAGCATTTTTTCTTCCCTATCAATAAATCCTTGTAGCTGATCAGGAGAATTTATAGAAATCTTTGCATCGCCTTCAGGATTTCGAGTTTCTAAAGCAAAATCAATAAGCGCAATTCTCGCATTTTCCACTTTATCAGGCATCTCAATAGAAACTTTCTCTTTATCCAGAACAATTCCTTCTATAAGCTGCGAGTCTTCAACAGATTTTCCTTTACTTTTTTCGATTTTAATATCTTCAATACTAGCAGTTTTACCTTCTGTAACTCTTCTTATTGCTCTAACAACAATATCTGCCAGTTTTTCTTTATCATTTTCAGCGCCTTTTCCTGTCATTGCAGTCATTGCAACATATTTCAAAACTAAATCTCCAATAATATCAGATTTTACAGAAACATCTTCCAGTATTTTTTCTGTTTCTCTAGCAGCCATCTTATATCCCTTAATTATCACAGTGGGATGTATTTTCATATCAAGCAATTTCTCAGCGTTTTCCAATAATTTGCCAGCAAGCATAACTGCAGTCGTTGTTCCATCTCCAACTTCGTTTTCTTGGGTTTTAGCTATATCCACCATCATTTTTGCAGCAGGATGCTCTATTTCCATTTCTTCAAGAATTGTAACTCCATCATTAGTGATTATAATATTTCCAGAAGAATCAACAAGCATTTTATCCATTCCCTTGGGTCCGAGTGTTGTTTTAACACAGTCTGCTACTATCTTCGCAGCGAGAATATTATTTCGTTGCGCGTCTCTTCCAAGTGTCCGTTGAACATTTTCAGGCATAATATACATTGGTTGTGTTTGATTGTTTGTCATGTTTGTATTGGTTTTAAATTAATTTAACTTTCCCCGTAATAATATTAATAATTTTAGAATATTTTTCTTCTAAAGCATTCATGGCTTTATTTAATAGAGGGTCTTTTTGCGGCGAATTAATAACTAGAATCCTTAAATGATCATAAACTTGTCCTAGCACTCTTATTTGCATATATTTCTGAGGAAAGTTTGTTAATTTTTCAAATTGCTCAGCCAGCTTATCGAAACTCATAAAATCTTCATAAAAATTAGCTTGGTAATTTAGCTTTATCTGAACAGCATTAAATCTAGCATCTGATCTGGAAGTTGCTTTCTCAAGTCTGCTTTCTTCGGTTGGTCTTATTTGTTTATTTTTTGCCATGTTGATTTTTTAATTTTATAAATATCCCGAAGCTTCATCAAGTTTATTTGCTAAAACAGGATTTGTTGGATATCTTTTTTTAATTTCGCACATTCGTCTATAGGCTGCTCTAACGCCGCTTAGCGTCATTCCCTTAACAAGACCCCTAACTACATCAAAATAAGTATAAAAACTATTAATATCTTTAACGGCACTAGAAACTGCTTCTTGAACTTTAGCTTCCAACTCATAGTACTTCCCTTCTCTTAATCCACCGGGTTTCAAAGAATTGTGAAAATTATCCTGCGCTCTTCTATCTCTGAACGCTTCATTATTAACTAAACTCACCGTACTTACTTTTTTTGCTTTTGTTTTTTTTGTCATTTTACCCCTTCACCATTAATCTTCTGTGTTTATTCTTTAGTATTTCAACTGCGCGAAGCGGCAAGGAATCGCCCTGCTCGTTTCTTTTTTTAGCAATTTCCATAAGATGGCAGTAGTATCTTCTTGCTTCTTTTGGAGGAACGCAATCAAAATTATTGAAAAGAGGAGAATAATCAGAAACAAATCTCCGGTAGTCTTCGCTTGTGCCTTGCAATGCTCCAACTATATTTTTTCTATCCAATCCAAAAAGCCAATCTTTTCCCATTTTATCCTCTTCTTAAGCTATACCTCCTATAGCATCTTCTATGTCCTGATACTTCTGCTAAACCAATAGTCATGTTTGATTTTTTCTCAGGACTAACACCCGGATATTTCTCCAATCCTGTCACAAAATTTCCTATCTTCTTTTCAAAAGATAAAATTTCGAATTTATCGAGAAGCTTGTTCATTCTTTCTCGCTCTTTTTCTGGATAAAAATCAGAACCTGCGATTGTTCTAAGATTAAGATAAAGTATTCTTGAATCTTCGCTAATCTCTCCTCCTGCCATTTTTTCAAGAGATTCAGCCAATGCACATAAACCATGATATACTTGGAGTCTTGCTCCATAATCATTTTTTTCAGGCTTTTGTCTGATAGGCAATTTTCCGCCTTTTTTCAAGTATGCGTCTACTTTTTTTAGCTTCTCTGTAATAACATTCAAACAGGTAGCATAAACTATATCTCTATATTTTAAAATATATTCATCTATTTCTTTAGAGGTTTTTATTCTCCCAAGTCCGCCTAATTCAGACCCTGGATCAAAACTCATACACTTTCCATAAAGAGTCGCATCTCTTTCAGTAAAAGCAATATTATTCGCCAAACTTCGCGTACTCGTTCTGCTGTTTCTCGTCTCTCTCAAAGCTTTTTCCAATAAATTTTTAGGCATTTTCCGGAGATACTATTAATTCACGTCGTTTAAGTATTAATGAATGAAGAGCAACAAAAAGAATTTCATCACCAATTCTATATGCAAAATCATGCATACTATCAAAAGTTTTTCTCATTTTATCTCTAAGACGCGGAGGATTGCGGTAAAGTGTAGAATATCTCTGCGCAAATATCGCATAATCTTCTGAATCCCTAGAATCATCAGGTAAGCTCTTTGCTCTATCAACTAGACCTTGAAGTATCCCTCTTTGTCTTTCATCCTGACACCTCTCATCATATGTTTTTGTCATATTAACTAAACTCTTTTTTCATTTTTAAGGATTGTTATAGTAAACTGTATGCTTAATTTAGCTACATTTTTATTTTATATCGCTCTATTTGCTTTTTATAGGGCTTTAATGAAACTCCATCCATCCTTAACATTTTTACGCCAATTTTAACAACATTGGGATCACTATAATAATCCCATTTTTGCCTTAGCCCCGCCATCTCATTAAACACTTCTGGCAAAGTTCTCAAAACATCAGCATATTTTTTTGGATTTTCCATTATATCTCTAATAACTTCAAGCTGGGAATCTGGAAGTAAATTTAAGGTTGGTCTGCTTAGTAATCTTTTAGCCAATTGAAGAGATTCCTTCAATTGCTGCTCGTTAACCCCCTCAGTCATGACAGCGAGAACGCTTTTTTTAGAGTCTCTAGACTCTATTTCAGGATTTGCTTTAATTGTGCGAGTCATAAGTGAACAAACCCTATTTTCGCTTTTAAAGATTTGTATAGAGAACTGTATGATTCTGTTTTTTAACAGTTTATTGAATTAGCTGAATCAAATTTAACAAAGAGAAGCCAATTCGAATCGAAATATTGAATTATTAACTGCAATTTTCCAAACTTATTATCGACTTAAAATTATTTGGAAAATTGATATGAGTAATTGAGAGTTTGGAAAAACCCTAAAATACCCAACTCTCAAAGCAGGACTCAGAGAATAAAATTCTCTGATACACAGAAAATCAATGACTTCAAAATTCAATGAATTTTGACAGCACTCAAAAATTTACATTTTTGATGTTTTCTGAGTCCAAAAATGCTTCTGCATTTTCAGGCGTTCAACTCTTTCAGAGTTGAAGTCTTTGAAGATATTTCCTTCGGAAATGGGGTTATTCAAAGTCCTCAATTAATAGCAAATTATAATTGAGTTGGGGGTTTGGGGACAGCTAAGTCCTCTCATCCTCTGTCATAATATTTAAATAGCCTTTTATCTCTATATAAATAACAAAAAAGAGAAAAATGGTAGAGCGAGATGTCTTATTAAAAACAAAGGTAAAGCACACTGGTTTCTATGATTTCAAAGAAACCTATAGAATTTTATTTGAATGGCTGCTTGACAAAGGTTATGATATCAACGAAAAATCCTATAAAGAGGTTCTTCAGGCAGGCGGAGCAAAAGAAATTGAGGTAGAATGGGAAGCTGTAAGAAAAGTTTCAGATTATTTCAGGAATTATCTTAAAGTCAAATTCCATCCAATGGGTATGACAACAGTAGAAGTAGAAGTCGATGGAGTAAAGCAAAAAATGAATAAAGGTCAGATGGATATAGAATTTGAATGCGTTCTTCTAAAAGATTACGAAGAAAGATGGAGCACGAGTCCATTTTTCAAGTTTTTAAGGACACTTTATGACAAATATCTAATTAGAGAGCGTGTCGAAAAATACGAGGAAAAATTAATCATCGAAATGGACGAGATGGTTGGCCAAGCAAAAGCATTCTTAGCTATGACTGGAACGCGATAGCCAAAAATAACTTATTTTAATAAACCTAAATCTTTAAAAACCCTTTAAAATTAAAGATTTTCATGGCAGTTAGAGATTATTTAAAACGTGTTGGAAAAAAGCCCTTATACAACTCATGGGGGGAGAGTGCAGATTATGGCACAGTTTTCCGTGGAGGAATTCCGAGGGCGTTTATTTCTCATCTTGATAGAACAACAAAGCCAGCAGCAGATTCTTCAAAACCAGTTAAATCTAGTCTTATAATATACTCTGTAAATGAATACGCGGACTGCAGCGACTGCAGCGCATATCACCATCCAGTTTATCCTATTTGCGCTAAAATTAGAAAAAAACAAGCTTCAGCTCTAGCTAAGCTAAGAAAAGAAGCAGCAAAAGAAGCCTTCTGTGCTATGGCTGATGTTCTTTCTGATATTTGGGAAGCAAGAGAAAGAGAAGGAACAAAGCTAAGGGAACAACCAAGATATAAAGCGCGTCTTCTTTTCTTAAAGGCATTGTGCGATCCCTGCTATACCAGTATACCGAAATACGCCCAACAAACTTAGCACGATAATTCTTATAAATACCCAATATATCTCTTCTAATGGCTCCTTACAGTTTGAATTATGGTTTGAGAAGAATATTTATTCCTATGCATGAATGTGAACTTGGAAAACTTTATGTGCGCATGGAAAGACTTAACCCTCCAAAATCAGTTCATAGAAATAAACAAAGGTACTGCGGAAATGAGACAAGAAAAAATCAGCAATCTATGGCCGATATTCTTAATCAAGAAATGAGAGCCAAAGATTTGGATGGCGGTATTGAATTTGTAGTTGATAAAAAATATGGCAGAATAAGAATGAAAGTCTGCGGAAAATTTTATGACCCAAACAGCCGCTGAGTACACTAAACCATAATACTTCCCCCTAATTAAAATTGCTTACTTTTATCCTATTTTAAAATAATAATTAGTAATTTTATCTCCGATAAACTTATATTTTTAACATCTATTTTATTAATAAAAATCTGAAAAAGGGTTTGGGACTACAAGTTTTGATAAGTAAAGTGTAAAGTTGGAAAGCTCGAGGGTATCATTGTATTATTTAGCGGAAAAGATATTTGTATAGTCACGGACATATTAAATTGAGCAGATTATGTCCTGACTAGACCAAAAAATTGCATTGCAATTTTAGGGCACTCAAAAACATAAAGTTTTTGATGTAGGAAAAGAACAAACTTTTGCTCAGTTTATTTGTTCTTTTACTATAGTTACAATCTATTAGTAGGGATTATTTAAGAAGTAGTGTAGTTAAGAATTAGTTTTTTTTATTTTATCTTACTTTATCAAAACTTTAACAAGCTCATCCCCCAAAAGAGATTGCTCTTTTCCTGTTTTCATATTCTTTAAAGTATATTTTCCTTTTTTTACTTCTTCCTCTCCGATAAAAACAACATAAGGAATTCCATAACTATTTGCATATTCAAGAGCTTTGCTGATTTTTCCATACATAATAGTGCAAGGAATGCTTTCTTTTCTTATCTGCTCTGCAAGTTTTATGGTTTCTTTATCTTTTCCTATTGAAATAAGCAGAACTTTTCTATCATCAATGCTTACTTTTGCTAATTGATAGAGTCTTTCCAAGCCAAAGCTTATTCCTGTTGATTGAATGCCGTTAACTAAATAAGAACCTCCGCCGCAAATTGTTTCTTTCATTTCAGTCGTTTTAACTTCAAAAACACTGCCATTATAATAACTCAATCCCCTTGCGAGCGAAGGAAGAAAATTAATCTTTGCGCCGTACATCTTACAATATTCCTCTAACTCTTTTATTTCAGCATAGGCTTTATATTTCTCAAAATATTTTTCTGGTTTTTTGAATATTTCAAGAACTTTTTCAGCCTTGTATTTTTTAAGATTAGTTTTAACTTCGTTTTCCGGTAGCTTATCAAGTTTATCGATCTCTTTGATAACATCTTTCCTGATTTTCTCAGGTATTTTTTGCTCGTCAAGAATTTCATTAAGAAGTTTTCTGCTATTCACATAAATTACTGCTTTTATTCCAAGCTCTTTCATTATTTCAGCAGTAATAGCAAGTATTTCGGCTTCTTCTTTAATAGTGCTTCCTACAGTATCAATATCGCACTGAGTGAATTGTCTGAACCTATTTCCAGTAGTCGGTTCATCTCTAAAAACTTCTCCCATTTGATATCTCTTGAAAGGAAGTTTCTTGTTGCTAGCAATTCTTTTTAGCTGAAATGTGAATTCATAACGAAGAGCTAATTTTCTTTTTCCTTTGTCTTCAAGCCTGAAAACATCTGAAACAGCCTCGTCATTATCATTATCACCGCGAACAAATTCCTCAAACTCAATTATAGGAGTCTCACTAACTTCAAAACCATAGGTTTTGAATATTCCTGCAAGAATACCTTTTATTCTCTGCCTTTTTACAGCTTCAATTCCAGTATATTCTCCGAATCCTTTTACTACACTCATTTCCATGTTTGTTTTTGTGAACTTATTTGTTATTCTTATTTCTCCTTTTCTGATGATTTAGTTAAGTTTTTTGGATTTAATAAGGTTTTCTTTTCTTTTTCAAGTCTTATCAGCGCTGCTTGCCTGTGTCCATCCAAGCCTTCAAGCTCTGCAAGTTTAGCTGAAAGCAAAATAAGTTTTTTGCTTTCTTTTCTATCTATTTTCTGATAAGTCGCTATTTTTACAAAATCTTTGACCGATAAACCCGAGGCATATCTAGCAGCTCCGCTAGTTGGAAGAGTGTGATTAGGTCCAGAACAATAATCTCCAAATACTTCCGCAGAATAATTCCCAATAAACAAAGAGCCATAATTTTTCAATTTGTTTATAATTTTATTAGGATTTTTTATCTGCAATTCCAAGTGCTCTGGAGCCATTTTATTAGCAATATCAATTGCTTTAGCTAGGTTTTTTACTACCTTGATTTTTCCTTTTTTAATGGAAAGTTTAGCAACTTCTTTAGTTTTCAATTTCTCCAGCTGAATTTCGAGTTCTTTAGCAACTTGCTTCGCTATTTTTTCTGAAGTTGTCAAAAGATTAGCCTTGGCCTCAATATCATGCTCTGCTTGAGCTAATAGATCTGCAGCGATGAATGCAGGATTTCCTGTTTCATCAGCAATAATCAGAACTTCACTAGGTCCTGCTATAAAATCAATGCCAACTTCTCCAAAAACCTGTCTTTTCGCTTCTGTAACATATTTGTTTCCTGGTCCGACAATTTTATTCACCCTTGAAATCTGTCTAGTCCCATAAGCCATTGCAGCTATTGCCTGAACTCCCCCAACATTAAATATTTTATCTGCTCCTGCAATATCTGCAGCAACAATCGTAACCGGAACTATTTTAGGAGAACAAACAATTACTTCTCTAACTCCTGCAACTTTAGCAGGTATAACCGTCATTAAAGCAGTAGAAGGCAGTGGATATCTTCCGCCAGGAACATAACAACCAACACTATCCAAGGGAATTATTTTCTGTCCAACAGAACCATAGCTTTTTATTAAATTAAAATTCCTGAACTGCTTTAATTGAGCTTTTGCGAAACTTCTAATATTTTTAGAAGCCTGTTTTAAAACTTCAATGGTTTTTTTGTCAGTTTTTCTATAAGCCTCGCGAATTTGTCTCCTAGTAAGTTTAAAGCTCGCGCTATTATTTTTATCAAAAAGTTTATTATACTTTCTAACAGCTTTATCGCCGTTGTTTCTTACTTCATGGATTATTGTTTTAACGATTTTCATTTTTTATCTCCCCTAAGTTTTCTTTAGAAATAATTTCGACAAAATCCCGCTTAAACTTATTTTCATCAATAAACTCAACAACATTAATCAGATTCTCAGATTCTGGCTTAATCCTGAGGTCTGCAACACTCATTCCACTAGTTAATTCACCTTTTGTTTCAATTCTAATATCATACTGATTAACACCGCAGTTTTCTGGCTTGAGCAGATAGTATACTGTAAGCGCATCATAGACCAGCGCAGCATTAACTCCCTCATTCTCGTTAATATTTGCGATAAACGGTTTCATCATAGCTAAAATCGGCTCTCGCAGTCTTGAGTTTTCTATCTTTTCAAAATCCTGCATATACATTCTGACATTATTGCACGCATCAAGCGGGATTATGGTTTTTTTAACAGGAAAATTAAATACAACCTCTGCTGCTTCAGGGTCAACAAAGATATTAAACTCTGCGACGCGATTTTTATTTCCTGGAACTTTGATTGCTCCCGCCATCATCACTATTTCTTTAACTTTTTTCATTGTTTCGGGAGATTTTTGTATAGCTAGAGCTATGTTTGTGAGCGGAGCAAGTGTTACAAGAGTTATTCCTTGAGGATTTTTTTCTATGATTTCTAAAATTTTTTCTGCGGCATTTCCAGTCAGCTTAGCTTCGTTAGTAGGATCTATCCCATCCAAGCCGCTTTTGCCGTGTACGACTGCTTGGATGAGACCTCTTCTCATAGGTTTTTCAGCTCCAGAATAAACAGGAATATCTCCTTTTTCAAGCAAACTAAGAATATATCTTGCATTTCTAGTAGTATTCTCTAGGCTAGAATTTCCAGCGACAGTTGTTATAGCTTCTATTTCAAATTCTCCTGATTTTACAGCCAGCATAATTGCCAGCGCATCATCATGTCCGGGATCTGTGTCAATTATTATTTTTCTCATTTTAGTCTCCTCACTGCTTCATTTATTTGAGCAAGAGATTCAATGCATACATCTGCTTCAGAACTCGAACTTCTAACAAGTATTGTTTTCATGCCAAGCGATTTTGCGGGAATTATATCCGTGGATACCTGATCGCCTACAGAGATAGATTCTAATGGTGAAAATCCAAGAGAATCGCAAATTTGTTTGAATACGAGAGGATTTGGTTTTCTTAGATTAGGTTCTCCTGTAAATAGCCTATCTTGATATTCATTTAAATTAAGATATTTTAAAACTCTAGAAGCCCATACTCGGGGGGCTGATGTCAAAAATGCAGGTGTCCCTTTTAAAGATTTAATTAAAGGTAACATATCTTTTTGTTCTATAAATTGGCTTGGATCTAGATTCCATGTTTTTCTAAAGAATTCGTATCTATCTATCTTCAACTTATCCTCTAAACCTAAACTAACCTCTCCATTAAATTCCTTCTTTATCTCTTCATAAAGCCTTTTTGCTTTTTCCCCGTCAATTCCCAGCTTTTTTGAAAGAAAGACGTAAACCTTTCTTTTTATATTGTCATAAAACTTTGAAGATGTAAAATTAACACTGCTTGAATTATCAAAACTATACAAAGTTCCATCTAAATCAAAGATAATCAATCGCTTTTTCATATTGAACCTCCAGAATAAAAATTGGTGCTGTAGCTAAAAGAATTAGTTGACCTAATGCCGCCAGAGATAAACTCTGCTGATTTCCATATAAATTTTAAGTTGCCCTTGTTTATAAATTTTTTCATTCTTCGTTTCTCCTTTCGTTTTCTTTCTCAATATCCCTAATAGTAATCCCTTCTTTAGCCATAATAACAAACAGAAAATAAATTAAATCCGAGCACTCCCAAATAAGCTCGCCCCTATCCTTAGCAGTAATAACTTCTGCTGCTTCTTCTATAAGTTTTCTTTTTAACAATTCTGAATCTGCAATAAGTTTTCTTGTATAAGATTTTTCATCATTAGAATCAATTCGCTGTTTAATTTTATCATAAAGCGCTTCTAAATCAAAATCTTTTTTCTCTTTGTCCTCTTCAAAACAGCTGTATCTTTTCAAACAACAAGCTCCATCTTCGCCGTTTTGTTTTACAACAAACAGCAGAGCATCCCTATCGCAATCAGTTTTTATTTCCAGCAATTCTTGAGTATTTCCACTTGTTTCTCCTTTTATCCAAATTTTATCTCTGCTTCTGCTAAAATACACTCCTTTTCGCGTTTCCAGAGCTTTCAGCAAGCTTTCTTTGCTTGAATATGCTAACATCAATACTTTTCCATTTTCATCTTTCACAATTGTTGGAATGAGTCCATTACCTTTGGAAAAATCCAAATTATTAATATCAATTTCCATTTTTTTCCCAATCACAACAATATCTGAAGAAAATATCTTATCATAAACTTCCAATCCGTTTTCTTCAGCAGATTTTCCAGAATAAACAATTTCTATAACTAAATCTGCGAGTTTGTTTACAAAAGTTTGTTCCGTAGCTCCAGAAAGATAAAGTTTTTCAAAACTAAATCCCTTATCTTCAAGTCTTGAAAGATATTTCTTAGAGATTTTAGAATATTTCTTATTAATACAAACCCTAAGTCTTTTTGGCATATCTTCTAGTCTTTTACCTTTAGAACCCATTAAACACAGAGTGGGTTTTCCAAATATACAATTATCATCTTTCCAGGGTATTTTTTCAATAATTGCTATGCCTGTATTCTTATTTTCAAGCATAAACTCCCTGAAAAGATCTTCGCCAGTTATGCCAATAGCAATTTTATTAGATTTAATTAGACTAGAAACAATAAAAGGAATATCTTCACCTCTTACTTCTATAATTTCTCCAGAATATTCTTTAGCAATTTCTTTACAGATAGAAAGCCCAGAATTTTTTGGTACAATGAATACAATCACAGCTTTTTTGAGCTACCATGTTAATCCTCCAGAACTAAAAGCGGAAGGAAGTTCAGAAAATATTCTATTTTCTGATTCTTCGGTTCTCGCTATCGAACCTTCAGAGAGTCGAACCCTCTCTCCGATTAAACTCACTCCACAGCTATTGCTTCGCAATAGCTTAAAAGCGGAAGGAGGGAGTCGAACCCTCGTCCCAAGCGTTCTGTATATGTCCATTTCAAGGAAAAATTCCACAGGCTCATATTCTACCGTTAAACTACATCCGCCATTACTATATTTAATTGAAGTTAAAAGCGATTTAAAAAGGTTCTTAAATGATTGAAGAGAAAGTTGTCTAAACCAATTTGCCCCAACAAAACCCTCTAAAAAATTATTAGAATTATTAATAATTGAAATAGGCGAAATAGCAGAAGTAAGAGAAACCTGCAAGATGTCGGGGTTGCTGGATGTCAAGAGACCTGTTGGAGGTCTTTGTAGCGAGCAAGAGGAGCTTATTGAGCATAGAATTTGTAAGCCAAGTGTATTATTAGTTAAAGAATTATTAAAAGCTAAGCTAGGAAAATCTTTTCGGTTAGTGCCGACAAATCCTAGTTTTAATTACCATAGCATTAAAAGATGAGGGAAGTTTATAAATATTTCGCCCAATTTTTGAATATATACACAATTCGGTTGATTAAGTTACTTCTTTTAGAATTGTGTAGATAGATGATATGAGAATTCTTAAACGATAACGAAAGATAGATTAAAGCCGATGGCTTTAATATGATATGGAAAAATTGTCTGCTTTCAGACAAGACAATTTTTCTAACAAATACTGAAA
>Ga0082335_1001885_pt1 | contig 41727 bp, 44 predicted proteins | sample Subgrocontami58m_FD_72375 | JGI IMG/M metagenome (GOLD analysis project Ga0082335, IMG submission 72375) | Subsurface groundwater microbial communities from S. Glens Falls, New York, USA - GMW37 contaminated, 5.8 m (SPADES assembly) (version 2) ...
GTGTATATCTAATTAGATATACAAGTATATAAAGCTTTTGGTTGTCAAATTTTAGCATTTACCGAAGAGAAGTTAGATGTAGTGCTAACTTTTGTCTGAACTCAGTTAAGAATTACGGGTAGATAGGATAAGAACAAAAACTGCTCAAATATTTTGTTCTTAGACTATAGCTATAGCAAAGGACGCTGATATTTTACCAGTTGCGCCTTTGCTATCAAGGGAAAGACATACAATTTTGGTAAATTATTAATGTCTTTCACTATATTTTCCACAAAGTTTCAAAATATTTTTTATAACCCTCTGCAACACTTTTGTCTTCTATCAACAACCCGCAAGGATTCTCTGTAAACATCACGATTGCAACAAAGTCTCCGCAAATAACTGTTTCAGTTAGCTGCTCAAACTCTTGTGACAGAAATCTAACTTCAGAGCGGGGTCTCTTGTTTAGTTCTTCTCCGAATTCACGGATAGTCTCATCAAAAATTTGTCTTGATTTAATTTTCTTCGCAATTCTTGCAGTAATACCAGAATCCTCCTCTACTTCCATCCTTGCATGAAAGCATCTTCTCAACTTCAATTCTTTCTATTTCTCTAACATTATGTGTTTTAATATAGTCTTCCCAATTCTCTTGGAAGATAAACTTGACCGAGAAAAGGTTTTTATTGCTTGATTTCATCAGTATATCATGGAAATTGAGTCTTATGATGACATCCCCCTGGAAGCAAGAAGGATAATTGATGATATCTGGAAACAAAACAAACAGATATTTGAATCAATGGACAGAAAGGAAGTGGTAGACCAAATATTTGGTTTTATGATTGAAGAGCTCATGGAAAAAATAGAAGATTGGCAAAACCGATCATAATTTATATACTAACAATTAAATACCTGCTCTGCGCTATTTCAAATATGAATCAAAGAACAACAGAACTTTCAGGATATCCCTTAGAGAATAGGGGTATGGCAATGAGAAGTTGCGTCAGCAATGTTGCAAGGTACATGGAAGCGATTGGATGCAGCAAATACGAAATACTGAATATAACCCCTGTCTCAGTAGGAGACGGCGAGATATTCATTGCAAGCGCAACTGTTTTCTTTGAAACAGACAAAAGCCTTGAGGACTTGGCAGAAAAGATAGACGGTTTAGGGCTTGCCAAAATTTCTTTTAAGGACTTTACTCATCGCGAAATAGGATTTGCTTAAATAAATCAAAATTATCCCAAATCCGCATTTAACGGAAGTTCAAATAAAAAATCAATGCAGCGCCAATAAAACCATGTATGGCATTTATGCAGTTAACTTTAACAGTTCTTTACATTATCCCCTTTTCTCTTAAAATTTCTATCTGTCTTTTCCTGGATGGAAATATCTGCCCGAATCTTACGAGAATCCAGTTAATTGAGTTCCAGTATCGTTTTGGAAATAGAGCTTCTAAATCTTGCTCGATTTTTTCCTGCGAATTTTGATTTGTCCAGCCGAGAGCATTTGCCAGGAAATTTACATGAGTATCCACGCCGATACATGCATGATTATGCGCATGGACAAGATAGACGTTTGCAACCTTTCTTCCTACTCCCGGAAGTTCCATCAGCTCTTCTCGCGTTTCTGGAATTTTTCCTTTTTTCACGAGTATTCTTGCAGTCTCAATTATATGTTTGGCTTTTGTTTTGTGATAGTTAATCGGACGAATTATCTTCTCTACGTCTCTCTTTTTCGCTTTTGCCAAACTTTTCAAATTTGGATATTTTTTGTAGAGAATTTCAGAATACTTTATCGTGGTTGTGTCCTTAGTTTGACTTGAGAGTATTGTGGAAATCAGAGATTTCCACTTCTCGCGCCATTCTACAGCCAGCCGCGGCTGGCTGTGTTGTTTATTTATTTTAAAATCTTTGCTCAACGCATTCCAAATTGTTGCATTAGATTTTAAAAGAATTAAATTGCCGAAAGGCAATTTATTTATTTTTTCGATTTGTTTTAGCTGGGTTATTGCTGTCTGGGAGTTCATGTTAACCTATCTCCTCAATTATTGTTTTAATTAGTGAAACGAATGTTCTTGCATTATCCAGAGATTCGCGGGCATGAGGGATATTAGCACTGCTGTTTACATCGTATGTAAACCTGCCTCTTTTGCTTTTCTCTCCGTAAAATATCTTTAATAAAAAATCAGCTTTTTCAGTTTCTCTGTCATATATTTCAAGCAACTGCCTGCCAAGAATTCCTGATTCCACAAACTTCTTGAATTCAAGGTATGTCTTTTTATGCTCTTCTGGCGGAGAGGTTTCTATAAACTTGAGAAGGAGATACGCTTTGGCGGTATAGAATATTGAGTAGTAGCACTGAGATATCACGTCATTAAAAAAGGTTTTGTCTTCTGGCAGGTTAAGTATCTTCTTCAGCTCTTTGCTTAAAGACATTTCAAAATTTGTTTTTGCAAGCAAAAGCCCATTTTCAGCCCTGTCCAGATACAGCCTAACCCTTAAATCCATTTTCAATTGCCTCTTTTAAAATTTCATAGTAAATATAAGCATTTTTTAAAATAATATGATGCCGGAATATTTCTTTCCCGTAATTTTCTTTTTTATCCAGCAGCATTTCCAAAATATCCTTGTTATTAAACACATAAAGATGAATTTTGGGATAGAAGGTTAATGTAAGATTTTCCACAAGTTTTTGAATCTCAATTGCTTTTTCATTATCTGGGATGGCTATAATTAAGTCTAAATCCGAGCTTTTTGACTGCGTACCTTTCGCATAGCTTCCTGTTACAACAATCAGATAGTGCGAAATTTCTTTTAATCCGGCTATCTTATCAAAACTTAGCAGTTTTTTCTGCATTGCTTCCTGCTCATCCAGAAATGAAAGATGGAGAATAGATTCGCGGGTTAATAACAATGAAACAAGGTTAGTATTCCCAATCTTCTCTATTTTTAAGATTTTCTTTTTCTCAAGCTCTTTTACTGAATCATAAGTTCTTTGGTAGGCTTTTCCAGATTTCTTTGATATTTTTAATATGCTTGATTTTAAGAGGATATCCTTCCTGAATAGGCTCAGTATTTCTGTCTGGCTTTTCTTCAGCATTTTCCTTTCTTTTCCCTCATTTCTCATCTATCTCATTTTTGAGATAGTATTATCTCATTTTTGAGATATTTAAATATTTCGGTTTTGAGGAGGTTATCATGCGGAAAGTAGGGAGTTGGTATTTTTATAACTTTACAACTTAAATTCAAGCAAATCTTCTAATCTTTTTCTTTGCTCTTCAATTGGAAGCCGGAGAAATTTAATAGCTTTCTTCCGCTTCTCTCTTTCATGAATGCCCCTTACAAGTTTGAATGCTTTCTCAGCATCTACTTCCAAGCCATAACTAATCTCATCTCCTGACTGTCTTTCATTTCCTCTTTTAAGCCTTTCAATAGCTTTTTCTATTCCGTCTTTGTCTGTTCTTATCAGTCCGTATTCTACTGCTGTCTCCTCAAAATTTACATAATGCCAAATAAAAGTACCTTCTGGATAATGTGCTGATACAATATACGACTTTTTTGAAGGTTTTATCAAGTTGGCAATGCTTTTTGATGGCACAGCATCTTCCAGTCCAGAAAGATACCAAATGCCCCTCTTACTTTCTTTGCATTCATCTTCATCTAAGTATGCTTCCCTTAAAGTTGAAATATCTCTTTCGTCATAAACCTTCACACCTGGCATTTGATGGCTTAAACCTGCTGGTTGCCAAAGTCTTACTAATTCAATTTTATCGCTTATTTTCTTTCTCCCCGAGGTTCTTGTTCCCAATCCCTTAAAATTTCTCTCCACTGAGGGAACAAATATTTTCCTGCCTCAACATCAATGCTACTGCACACTTCCTTAGGCCATGCGCCATAAATATTTACTCGGTAAGGATTATCATATAGTGATTTTCCTTCATCAATTTTTTTCATTTTGTCTGCTAGTTCCCGGAGCAATTCCTCATTTGGGAATATCTTAAACGTGTTCTCAATGTAAACTGGTTTTTTTGTTTCAACTTTTTTGGGTTGCCCTAACTTTATCGGAGGTTTATCAAGTTCTAATGCAATACTTTCTAAAACTTCGTCAGGATATTCGCTTTCAATAGTTTGTCTTTCGGTTCTTTGCCCTATTTTCTGAAAAACAGTGACATCGGGAAAATAATATCTAACTCTAAAATCCCCTCTACTTCCGTTATTTGTGAATCCTAAACGTTCAGTTGTGTGTTCGGCACTAAGCCCGATATCGTGGTAAAACTGAGTAACATAGTTTCTGCTAAATTGTGCTCCAAAGCTTTGCATTATTTTAGCTAATCCGCAGATATTTTGCTTATCCAGCAGTCTTTTTCCGTGAGGCATTGCAAGTACAAAATGTCTTGTGTAAATTTCTCGGGGTTCGGGGTCAGATCTACATAATGTGGGGTTATCTTGCACTGGGGGGTCTTGTAAGTCTTTAGACTTAGATCCAATAGGGTCATCGAGAAAACTGTCTACAACTTTCAACCCTACTCCTTCAGCAGCATCATAAATTGGCTGAACTAACTTTGTTACTTTTATCATTTTCTTTCTCCTCTAATTTCATATCTAGAAATTATTTCCTGCGTAAGGCAGTCAATGCAGCCAATGATTCTCCTTCTTGCATTAACTCCTGTCATAGAAACATTATTTGCATTTACAAGATATTCTTGAGAATATTCTCTTACTTTGTCAAGTCCTTCTTCAAATGCTTCTTTCCATTGATGCAGTCTGCTGGGAGTGTAACTGTCCAAACCGAATTGCTCCATATTAAATCGGGCATTCTCAGCGTCTTCTCTAAGCTGTTCTATTTCTCCTTCAATTTCTTTTGTTCTTCGTGTTCTGTTTGTCATTTTTTCTCTCCATAAAAAACCTCTGAGGAGGTTTTTTTCTACTCTTAAGTGGTATTTTGCCTTTATTATAAGTTACGATTAGAAAATACCTGAAAATGACAAGATTTATATACTATTTGTAAATATCTTAAAATATGGCTGAAGCAGAAACAAACCAAAACATACTTAAACCTCGAGAAAGTGATAATACCAGTATATTCCCCGGTGATCCGCAAGGGTCGCCGGATGAGTCTTTTTGTTCTTTGATTTTAGTGAGTCAACGAAAGGCTTATAAATCAAGATTACTCAATTATTCCAGAATGTTCCCTAGTGATCCTCACGGGTCACTAGATGTTTTTTTCTTAAGAAGCTATTTGAGTGGGAGGCGCTTTGGAGCGTGGAAGAAACAGTTGTATTTATAGATGAGGGTTTTTTAGACAAGTTGTCAAAACTATTTGGCAATGGAATAAGGCTGAAATTTGATAAATTCGAATTTGCAAGAAGAATCGCTGAAAAACAAAATCTGATTTGTAAGCGCCTATTCTATTATACTGCCCCGCCATTTCAGGGCACCCCTCCAACAAAAATTGAAAAAAAATTAAAGGAAGGATATGACAAGTTTGTCTCATCTTTATCCGCAAATAAAAGTATAAGTGTAAGGGAAGGAAGATGCCAAAGGATACTTAACTCTAATGGGGAGATGGAGTATAATCAAAAAGGAGTAGATGTCTTGCTGACTATTGATTTAAGCCACATAAAAGAAGATTTTCCAGAAGTTAAAAAAGTAATCTTAATTTCTTCAGATACTGATTTTTGTCCTGTGATTAGGGATATTAAAAAAAGAGAAGGCACAGAAGTTATTCTTTATACTTATTTTGATAGAAAAAGAAGATCAAAGTTCTGCCTATCAAATGAATTGATTTCTTGCTGCTCTAAATGTTTTAAGATAACTAAGCAAGACTTTGATAACGCTCCCTTAATATGACAAAGAACGAATTTAAGCTTGATTTGAAAGACAGAAAGATACTTTACGAATTGGATAGCAATTGCAGACAGACATGTTCGCAGATTGCAAAAAAAGTTGCGCTATCTCCGGAAGTTGTAAATTATAGGATTAAAAAAATGGAAGATGAGAAGATAATAACCCAGTATCAGGTGGCTCTTGATTTAGATAAATTGGGAATAATTGAGTTTAAGATTCTTCTCTCATTTCAGCATATGACCTCTGAGGTAATAGACAAGATTATCAAAAAGTTAGATGCAAATAAGAATGTTAAGTGGATTGTTTCGTGCAATGGAAGCTGGGATTTACTGATTGCTTTGGAGGCAGAGTCTATTTCTGAAATAGACAAGCTAAAAAATGACGTTTTATCTGCTTTTGAGAACTACATTGACAGAAAAGCAATCTCAATATGCGCAGCAGGATTTGTCTATAACCGCGATTATCTAATTGACAAGAAGAACTACAACCGAACACGAGTTCTAGTTTCAGGAGCAAAAAAAGAGAAACTTGACAAGATAGATTTAGAGATACTGAAGAAATTGGCAGAAAATGCAAGGAAGCCGATTGTGGATATTGCTGCCGAGCTAAAGGCGAGTGCCAGGGTTGTGAATTATAGAATAAGGCAGCTTGTTAAGGAAGGGATAATTACAGGGTTTAGAATAGCGATTAATTATGAAAAGCTTGGAATAAAATTCTATAAGACCTTTTTTTATCTAGACAATCCTAAAAAAGAAAGAATTAAATTGCTTGCTGAATATTTTGCATCTAACAAAAATGTCATTCATAATCTTAATGTTGTGGGAAGTTGGGATTTTGAGCCTGAATTCGAGGTTTATTCTGAATCAGAATTTAATTTTATCTTGGGAGATATAAAAGATAAATTTTCGGATATAATCAAAAGCATAGACATTGTAACTATATCAAAAGAGCACAAGTTTGTTTATCTGTAAACAAAAGGTTTTTTAAATAACTTCTCGCTTAGCTTGGCATGGCAGAAGAAGCTAAAGAATACGACTTCAAATCAGCAGAACCCCGAATATTGAAACTATGGGAGAAGGAAGGAGTATACAAATTTGACTCTAAGTCCAAGAAAAAAATATTTTCAATTGACACGCCGCCCCCGACTGTTTCGGGAAAGATGCATATCGGGCATGCATTTTCATACTCGCAGCAGGATTTTATTGCACGCTTTCACAGGATGCTGGGGGAAAATGTTTTTTATCCGTTTGGAACAGATGACAACGGATTGCCGACTGAGAGAATGGTTGAGAAGCTGAATAATGTTAAAAGCAAAAGTATGCTCCGGATGGAGTTTATTGATTTATGTCTGAAAACTCTTAAGAAAGTCACGCCTGATTTTATGCAGGACTGGAAAAATATTGGAGTTTCGTGTGACTATTCGATTTATTACTCTACAATTGACAAGAATTCACAGAAACTTTCGCAGAAATCATTCATAGAACTTTTCAAAAAGGGAGAGGTTTACAAAAAGGATTTTCATAGCCTGTGGTGTCCGGAGTGTCAGACTTCGATTGCGCAGGCAGAGCTTGAGGACAAGGAGTTTTCAAGTTTATTCTCTACGCTTAAGTTTTCTGTTGGTGGAAAGGATTTGCTGATTGCTACTACTCGACCTGAACTGCTTCCCGCGTGTGTTGCTGTTTTTGTGAATCCGCAGGATAATCGATACAAAAATATTGTTGGAAAGAAGGCGAGGGTTCCTATTTTTGGTTTTGAGGTTCCGATAATTGCCGATGACTCTGCTAGTATAGAGAAGGGAACTGGAGTGTTAATGATTTGCTCGTATGGAGATAAGTATGATGCTGAGGCGATTACTCGTTGCAAGCTCACACCTAAGATTGTTCTGAATAAAGATGGAACTTTGAATTACGGCGATTACAAGGGAATGAAAGTCAAGGATGCCAGGAAGAAGATACTTACAGATTTGAAGGAAAAAAATCTGATTACCGAACAGAAATCGATTACTCACACTGTTAATGTTCACGATAAGTGCGGAACCGATATAGAGGTTATTCCGAGCGAGCAGTGGTTCATTAAGATTCTTGACAAAAAGAAGAAACTGCTTGAGCAGGGAAATAAAATTTCGTGGAGACCGGAGTTTATGCATAAAAGATACGAGAATTGGGTTGGAGGTTTGGAGTGGGACTGGAATATTTCAAGAGACAGGCATTTTGGAGTTCCGATTCCAGCCTGGCAGTGCAAAAAGTGTGGAAAGACTGTTATTGCTGATGAAAAGGAATTGCCTGTTGATCCTACTAAGACTAAGAAAAAATGCTGTGGGCAGGAAATGGTTGGAGAGGAAAAAGTTTTTGACACGTGGCAGACGTCTTCTATTTCGCCGCAGATTGCAGCCTCGCTTGTTTCGGGAATAAAAATTCCGTATTCTGTGAGATGCAATGCCCACGATATAATCAGGACGTGGGATTTTTATACTATCACAAAATCCCTTATGCACGAAAATGAGATTCCGTGGAAAAATATGATGGTGTCTGGGTTTGTAACTCTTGGAGGAGAGAAAATGTCCAAGAGCAAAGGAAATGTTATCGAGCCGCAGAAGGTCATTGAGGCTTATGGTGCGGACTCACTTAGATTTTGGGCTGCATCAAGCAAGCTTGGGGAAGATATTGACTATCAGGAGAAGGAAATTGTTTCCGGGAAGAAGTTTGTAACTAAAATTTGGAATGCTGCAAAGTTCATGTCGCAATCACTCTCAGACAAGAAGCCAAAGAAAATATGCGAGACTGACAGATTGTTTTTGTCAGAGTTGAATAGAATTATAGGAAGCGCGACTGACTCATTTGAAGATTACGAATATGCTCGGGCTAAGGGAGATATTGTTAATTTCTTTTGGCATGTTTTTTGTGATGATTACCTAGAACTTGTAAAGAGGAGGGTATATTCTGGAAACAAGGAGGAAAAGGAGAGCGCAAGCTGGACATTGTATCAGAGCTTGCTGGCAATATTGAAGATGATGGCTCCGATAACTCCGTATATAACTGAGGAGCTTTATCAGAATTATTTTAAAAAGTTTGATAAGGAGAAAAGCATTCATATTTCTTCCTGGCCCGAAAAGATAGCCATAAAGGAAGAAAAGAGTGACGCTGAAACGTTGAAAACTCTTTCCCAGATTCTTAGCGATATTAGAATGGCAAAGTCACGGGGACAGAAATCAATGAAGGCAGAGATAATTCTGACTTTGGAGAAAGATAAACAGAAACAGCTGAAGGAAGTTCTTGATGATTTGAAGGCTACTGTTTCTGCGAATAGGGTTTTAGACGGGGAGTTTAGGGTTGAGTTTGTTGGTTAGTTAATTTCTTCTGCCCGATTCTTTTGATTTTGTTGTTTGCCCATTGCCATCATTAAGATAGTGAACAGAAAGGTAGTCATTATAGAATTTAATTATCACATCTGGCAGTCCGTCATTATTTATGTCCTTTATCTCAACTTTTTCCACTTCTAATTCTGGTTTTCTGGCTGCCTCTAATTTTCTTTCTAGTTCTTCTATTCTCTGCGCGTTTGCTCTCTTTTCTTTGCACTCTTCGTATCCTGAGATTGTCTGCCTTTCGTGTGGGTCTGCTGCTTTATTTGAACAGCCTCTAATTAATCCAAATGTAAAAACCCCTCCGAGTACTGCTATAATTAAAGGACGAGAATAAGAATAGAAAAAACCGCTTAGATACTCTTTGAAGCTCATTTTTCTCCCCTTATTGCTTTAATTATGAGATAAGGTGCTTGAGTTTTTTCATCTTTCCAGAACAGTTCTTGCTGATTTGCGAGTGGCTCTCTGACTGTTTCTATCATGAAGCCTGATTTTTCAACCAAGTCAAAATACTCTTGCTTGGGTCTCCAGTAATCGCAAAATTCTTTACTTAATCCCTTTAATTTAACTTTTATTCTTGTTCCTGATTTCAATTTTCCCTGCGCCCGGCTGGAATAGGATACATATGCATGGCCCACTCCTTCTGGATGGGGCTCGCATATTACTAGTGGCTCGCCTAATGGCAGTTTTTCACAAACTGAAGAGAGAACTCTTACTGTCTCGTCTTTATCCCGTATGCAACACAGAACAAGGTTAATTACTGCAGCATCTGATAGAGGTACTGATGAAAGGTCACCTGATTTAATTAATTGATACCTAATGCTCGTGCTTCCTGTTGGTCTTTTCATGGCTTCCTGAAGTGCTTTTTCTGAAATATCAACTGCATAAACACGAGCACCCAAATCTGATAATCTTCTTGCGAATCTTCCGCTTCCACAACCATAGTCTATAATTCTTTTTCTTTTGACGTCTCCTAGTAAGTCTAATACCTGCGAGTATCCTAATCTCCAGTCAGTGATTGATCTGTCCCTGTTGGCGTATTCTCTTACAAGTTGTTCTTCATTCCAATTTGTTTCCATTTCAATTCCTATCAGAACTCTCTTTACCTGAAACGGATTTGAAGCCGCAAGATTTAAATATTGGTTGTCATACTATATGACTACTATGAACATAGAAATTAGCGAATTGATGAGGCTGGGATTTAACAAGAATGAGGCTAAGGTTTATCTCGCGCTAATTAGATTTGGGAAGGCTGATGCGCGGATGCTTATTGGGGAGACTAAATTTCACAAAAATATAGTTTATGATAATCTTGAGAAGTTAATTGACAAGGGGCTTGTTTCTTTTATTGTTGAGGGAAAGAAAAGACTGTTTCAAATTGCATCGTCTGACTCGCTTGTGAACTATTTTGAAGAAAAAGAGAAAGACTTGGGGAATAAAAAGAGGGAAGCCGAGAAAATTAGCCAGGAAATCAACAAAATAGCAAAATCTCTTCCTTCAAAACAGGAAGCTACGATTTTCAGAGGAGTAAAAGGAGTAAGAAGTTTTTATAATCAGACACTTGAGGCAGGTAAGGATTATGTTGTTTTTGGCGCACCCCAAGAATCTATAGATGTTATGGGGGAACTTTTCTGGAAAAACTATAATCTTAAGCGTGAGAAGAAAAAAATGAGGGCAAGGATGATATTCAATCCTTCAATCAGAAATTATGGCGAGGGAATAAAAGACAAGTTAACTGAGATACGTTATTTTGAGAGGGATTTTGAGCCATTAAGCGAGACTCATGTTCAGGATGACATTGTCGCTATTGTTGTCTGGACTAAAGAGCCTGTTTTGTTTTTAATCAAAGACAGGAATGTGGCTAGTTCTTATCTGAAATTCTTTGACAAAATGTGGAAACAAGCGAGAAGATAGGAAGGTTTATATACCTTGATACTTTATAGTTATCAACTGATACTTTATAAATGGCTAAAATGAAAACTAAACTTGAATTGAATGAGAACGAAATGATAGAAAGAACTGGCAAGAAAACAAAAAGATATCCCAATTTGGGTACGGTCTTAATGGTCGAAGATTTTCTTAAAAAGCACAGAGACATGCCTATGAAGCTTTCTGAAATAAAATCAAAATTGCCAAGGCAGGTAATGCATCAAACCTTGCTTGTTATACTTGAATACTTATGGAGAAGTGGAAAGATAATTTACGGGCCCAAAGGAATTCAGTGGATTTATTCAAGCCCGGAACATTTGAAAAAAATGCTTGAAGGAGCAATAGAAATATAAAAAATGTTTGCTGGAAAAGAAGTTAGAATATTTTTGCGAGGACAAGCGCAAGAAGCTTTTCTTGAGCTAAAAAAGAGAACTGACAAAGAATCTCAGAGTATTCTTCGCTCATTTGAAAGAGTGAAAGCGATTTTAGAAAGTAATCCTCAATACGGCGATCCTATAAGGTAAGAATTAATTCCTGATTCGTTTGTAAAACAAGGAATTGGAACTCTTTACAGGGCAGAGTTGTCTAACTTTTGGAGACTGCTTTATACTCTGGAGGGAAATAGAGTTGAAATATTATTGTTTATCCTGAATATCGTTGATCATCCAACTTATGACAAGATTTTTGGATACAAGAGAAACTAGCATATTTTTAAACCCGCATAATTTACTACAAACATGATAACACATGACGAACTCGATGAACTGATTGAGACACTTGGAAAAGTCCGCGGAAGGCATACGGAGTTAGTCACAGTGATGATTCCGGCAGGCGCAAATATCTACACAACTGCCGACCAGATTTCTTCTGAGCAGTCAACTGCCGACAATATCAAAAGCAAGACAGTGAGAAAGAATGTTACTGACGCGCTTGAAATGGTATCCCGCGAGCTGAAGAAGTATAAGAAAACTCCTGAAAATGGTGTAGCAATTTTTTGCGGGAATGTGAGCGAAAAAGAAGGACAAGACGACATCAGATTATGGATTGTTGAACCCCCCCAGCCGCTGAGAACAAGGCTTTATCGATGCGACCAGACATTTATTATTGAGCCGTTGCGCGAGATGAGAGAGGTTCAGGAAGTTTTCGGATTATTAGTCATGGATAGGAAAGAAGCTACAATAGGAGTTCTCGAAGGGAAGCAGATTAGAATGATTCGAAAGATGAGCTCGGGCGTTCCGGGCAAGGTTAGGGCAGGCGGACAATGCTTGTCTCCTGATACTTTGATAATGAAAGATGATGGGAATTTGATTGAGATCAAAGATTCGCATAATCCTTTAATTGTTCTTTCTGAGAACTTTAATCAGGAGGAGACCGAAAAAACTCCGGTGATCGCTAAGTGGGAAAATCAAAAACAAATTTATAAAATAGTTACTTGTTATCCTAGATTTGAAATTAAGTCCTCTAAGGAACATACTTTTTTTGTAAGGACGGAGGTTGGAATTGAAGAAAAACCATTGTCCGAGATAAAAGAAGGAGATTATTTGATAATGCCTGAAAAGATAAATCTTAATCTCTCGAACCAAAAGGTGGATTTTACTCCCAAAATTCAACAGAGTTTTAATATGAAAACTCCAATTATCCCCGAAAAAATAACTCCGGAATTTGCGAGAATTTTGGGTTACTATCTTGGTGACGGCTGTTATGAATTGGATAGACTCTCATTTTTTGAGCAAAGAGAAGAAGTTGCTTACTTTTATAAAAGTTTGATTGAGAAAGTGTTTGGAATTGAAGTTAAATATCGGTTTAGAAAAGAAAAGAATTATCATCAATTACGAATTTATAGCAGGATTGTTGCTCAATTATTTAAGCAGATATTTGCAGAGAAAGACAAAACAATGACTGAAAAACTTCCATCGATTATTCTTAAATCTTCAGATAGTGCTCTTGCTTCATTCATAGCTGGATTTTTTGATGCCGAAGGATATGTTGTTAAGACGAGAGTTTCTTTGGGAATAAATAACAAAATCTTGGCAAGACAACTGCAATTTGCTTTATTAAGGCTGGGAATAATTGCTTCGTTGTGGGAGTATGACAATAGAAGAAATCCATATTCAGATAATATTAGATATACTGTTTCTGTTGAAGATATTGAATCTTTGAAAAAGTTTCAAGAGTTATGCAATTTTGCTTCACTAGAAAAAAAAGAAAAATTAAGAAGTGTCATTGAACATAGAAGCAATAAGAACAAGGTAAGGCAGATAGTTGTTACTGGAAAAGAAGTAGCAAGAATCTTGAGAAATTCTGGATTAACAACTACTCAGTTTATGTGTCCTGATTTTTTTGTTAACAAAAAACAGTTAAGTAAAGACGTTTTTAAGAAAAATATTCTTGACAAGATCGAAAATGATGAACTAAAGAGAAGATTAGAGATGTTTTATAATTCTAACTTGATAGCTGTTAAAATAGCTAAGATTGAGGAGATTGAAGAGTCGGTAACCGTGGATATAGAAACTAAAAACCACAATTTTATTGCTAATGGGCTAATTGTGCATAATTCGGCGCAGAGGTTCGAGCGAGTTACAGAGGGGCTAGCTAAAGAATTCTTCAGACGGGTTTCAGAATCTATGAAAGAAATATTTTTCAACATGCCCAAGCTCAAGGGAATATTAGTCGGGGGGCCCGTTCCGACTAAAGAAGAATTCCTGGAGCAAGGACAGCTGGTTACAAAATTAAAGGAGATGGTAATCGGAGTAAGAGACATAGGGAACACCGATGAATCGGGATTAAGTGACCTAGTTGAAGCAAGCAAGGACATACTATCCCAGCAGGAAATAATCAAGGAAAAAAAGCTGCTTGAAAAGTTTTTTATGACTCTCGGAAAAAAGCCGGACTTAGCAGCTTACGGCGAAGAGCAGGTTAAGAAAGCCATAAAGTACGGAGCTGTCCAGATTTTAATTTTAAGCAAGAAACTAAAGAAAGAAAAAATCAACGAATTAAGATTGATGGCGGAATCAATTTCAGCCGAGACTGAAATTGTATCAGTTGAAACCCCTGAAGGCGAACAGTTCTGGAATATTTCGGGAATCGGAGCTATTCTGAGATTTGCGACTGGCTAAATTTATAACTTTCCTATCTGGTTAAGAATGTCTTCCAATCTTTTATTAACTCTCTGATAAACGAAATATCCACTAATCAAAATCAGCGCAGATATGCTTGTTCCGACAAGCAGTTTGGTTCTGTCTTCCAGAAAAATAAAACTTCCAACAAATCCTGCCAGCCCTGTTGTCAGAAATATGAAGATAGCATTTAAAAGCTGAATGTTCTTTTGATATTCCAAGTCTAGTTTATTCTTCTTGATGTCTTGCTTATTCATTTCTAAATTTGGATAGATACCCCCAAGTTTGCTATGGCAGATTTTGAAAAACTGAAATTGCTGGGCAATCTCTTTATTTTTTCTTTCTCTCAAGAAATATCAGCCAAGTCCCCGCCCCAGCAAAAATTATTCCAAAAACAGCAGCAATCGCAGTGCCTCTGGTTAAAAGGTAAATTCCACCTAATATCAACGAAGTTCCTATCCCAATATTCCATTGCCCTCTTTTGTTCATAGTTTGCTAACTTCTTTATACTTTAAAAAACTTTCTTCTGGCTAATGGAAGGCAATCACAAATATTAGGCAGAATTAAGTCCTTTTTTTTATTTAGTAAGCTAGATAAACGTCAAATGCTGTTTCGAAAAATTCTTTTGCCCTTTCAACTAACTCTCCGCTTGAGCTTATTCTTGAATCCTTCACTTGAGAAAGTATCTCGCGTATTACTGGGAGGTAATCTCTTAACAGCGGACTTTCTTCCTGATTAGCTATTTGAACAGCTTGATAGGTTGCTCTTCTTAGATGCGCTCCAAATTCTGTGAAATTTGCCATACTTACCTCTTCTGCAGATTTTTGGGCTTCTTCTACTTGTTCCATTAATTCTGATGCATTTTCCAGCGCTTCCCTATCACTTTCTCGAGGTTTAGAATTCTGATAGTGAATTAGTGATAGTCTTGCGCAGTCAGATATAGCCGCTACTCTGATAAAATCAAACAAATACTCTAACCCTCTGTTTCTAAATCCTAAAAGAGCAGTCATACTTCATTAACCGCTTTTCGGGTTTATATTCTTTATTATACTGAACAACAATCTTTTAAAATTATTGCCTATATCAACATTGTTACCTTAGCGGGTGCTTTCTAAATAATCTAAGCACAACATTTAAATACTAAGTAAAAGTTATTTATACAAACAAAAGTTAATTAAACCTAACTTTCACTAAGTAAATGGCTAATAAAAAAGAGGAAAAGCTAAAGAAGTTTTTATTGGAAATACCAGAGGAAATCTGGAATAAATGGAAAGATACAGTTCCTCGTTCTATTTCGTTAAATAAATCCTTAATAGAACTTCTGAAGAAAGAAGGGAAGAAAAATGAAAAATAAAAGAAGAGTCAACATAAACCCCAACTTCCAATTCGGGGGGGCGAAGCAGAAGAGAGTTAGTTTATTACTCATAACAATAGTTTTCTTTCTTTTTGTTCCAAATCTTATATCTGCATTTAATTTAATTTCAGATCAAGGAAGAGATGCAAGAGAACTTGTGACAGGGAATCTTCTGGCATCGGGAAACTTAACGATAGAGATATATGACACATCTATAGAAGGAAATCTAATATATAGTTACACATTTACTAATGCCATATCTAACGGTTCATGGAATGTTATAATAAATCCAAATTTAGAATTTGGAAGAATTTATTGGAAAGATTACCAAATCAATGGAGAGGATCTTGATTTTGATGGAAATGAAAGATTAGAATTTCAATCTTCTGTTGGAGTAATAAATAATGCTTCTTATATTAATTTCTCTTTGATTAATTCATGCTCAGAAGGAAGTTCAATAAGATTGATTTATGAAAATGGAAGTGTCTTATGCGAAACTGATGATTCTGGTAATGGAACAAGTTCAAACTTAACAAATTATGCTCTAAAAAACCAGTCAGAAACATTTGAGGGAAATCTTACAGCAGAAACAGGATTTTTTGGCTGGCTTGGAAGTTTGTTATCAAGAATAACAAAATTATTTGTGCAAGATATAGATGCTTCTGGAAATATAGATGTTACTGGGAATGTAACCGCTTCTTATTTTATAGGGGATGGAAGTTTATTAGAAAATCTTCCTGTAGGAAGTGAGAGTGACCCAATTTTTGTTGCTGAAAATTCAACTTTATGGACAGCAATAAACTCAAAACTTGCAGAAACAGACCAGAGGTATAACGAAACAACTTTAATCTTAAGCATAAATACAACCTCAAATATAATGTCATTAGGATTTTACAATCAGAGCGAGGTTGATGATTTGATTGCAAATACAGGAAATTCAAGCTTTAATCAATCACTAACTGATACTTTACATGCATCAATTGTCTGGGGTTATAATCAGACAACTCCTGCAATTGATTATGTTGATGCACAAGGATTCTTAACAGAAGGCATACAAAATAACACCGCTGGATGGATATTGAATTTCACGAAGATCTTTTCAAATGACTGGAGCAATGTTACAATTACAGAAGCTCAGATAAGTGATTTAGGAAATTATCTGACAGAAGAATCAGACCCTCTCTTTATAGCAGAAAACTCAACATTATGGAATGCAATAAATAACAGATTAGAATTAACAGACCAGAGATATAATGAAACAACCTTAATCTTATCAATTAACACAACTTCAAACATAATGAATTTAGATTTCTACAACAAATCAGAAATTGACAATTTAATTTCTACAGTTGGTAATTCATCTTGGAATCAATCTCTTGCCGATACTTTATATTATTCAATTGCAAATCCATTAAATTTTATTAATGAAACAACAGGACAAATTTTTAATGATACCGCTTTAATACTTACAACAAACTCTTCATTATGGAATTACATAACAACCAATGAGGCATCTTGGCTTTCAACTTATAATGCAACTTACGATTCAAAAGCAGGTACAGGAAACTGCCCTGCTGGACAAGTTGTCATGAATACAACAACAGAGGGAGTTCAGTGCATTACTCCAGCTATATCAGAAAGTGATCCGTTATTTACAGCAGAAAATGCATCTCTATGGGCTGAAGCTAAAAATAAATACAATTCTACTTATGCTCAATATGCATACAATCAAACAACTCCAGCTAATGCTTATACAGATTCTGTTAATGCATCTCAATCTTCGTGGATTGAATCTGTCTTTGCTAAGATAGTTGATATATTTACAAAAACAGAAATACAAGAGCAATATTACAATAAAACATATACCTACAATAAAACAGAAGTTGATGGTTTAATTCCAGATGTAAGTGATTTCTATACTAAATCTCAAGTAGACACAAACCTGAGTTATTACCTACTTTTAACTGACCAAAGGTTCAATGAAACTGGATACATTGACAATTTAATTGAAAATTATTATTCAAAATCAGAAGCGTATAATAAAACAGAAGTTGATAATTTAATCCCTGATGTAAGCAATTTCTACACAAAAGCAGAGATTGATAATAATTTCAGTCTATATCTTTTGAAAACAGACCAATCATTTAATGAGACTACATTAATTAATAATTTGATAAGTTCTGTTAACACAACAGCGAATATACAAGCATTGGGGTTTTATACTTCATCTGAGGTTGATGGATTAATTACAAACTTGAATGAAACAGATTTGGTTTTGAATGTAAACTCAACTTTATGGAGCTACATAACAACCAATGAGGCATCTTGGCTTTCAACATACAATTTTACATATAACACTTGGGCTTATAACCAAACCTCTCCTGCTATAGCATATGCAGATAATATTAACACAACCCTAAGTTCAAGAATCGATGGAATTTCCGGAGGAAATGCTAGCTTTAATCAAACATTAACTGATAGCTTGTATATTGCTCAATCAGAAGAGGGAAATCTAAATGTAAATTCTACAAACTATTGGGATTCTATGGATGCAATAAATACAACTCAAATGGAAGATAATAGGGGGACATTAAATATTCTTGAATCTTGGTTTAATTCTTTATTTGATTCATTATTCGGAGCAAAAACAACAGATGATTTGACTCAAGGGACAACAAATAAATACGACAATCAAAGTTGGAATGAATCAAGGGGAAATTTAATTTATGCGCCAATTTCTGTAACAGGAGATAATTCATCTTGGAATCAGACATTAGCTAATACACTTTATGCAGGAATAATTTGGAGTTACAATCAGACAACTCCTGCTAATGCTTATACTGATTCTGTTGTAAGTGCAAATAATGCATCATGGACAAGCACTTACAATGCAACTTATGCAACATGGAGTTACAATCAAACATATTCAGGAAGCACTTACAATTCAACTTACGACGCTAAAATTTCTTATAATCAAAGTTGGAATGAATCAAGGGGAAATTTAATTTATGCGCCAATTTCTGTAACAGGAGATAATTCATCTTGGAATCAATCATTAGCTAATACACTTTATGCAGGAATAATTTGGAGTTACAATCAGACAACTCCTGCAATTACAGATATAAATTCAAGATTCTGGAACAGAACACAAAGCTATAATAAAACAGAAGTTGATTCATTTAATTCTTCGTGGAGCTCAACTTATAATGCAACTTATGCAGGATTGATTGATAATGCTTCTTATTTGTCAACTTACAATGCAACTTATGCTGCAAACATAGCAAATAATTCTTGGAATCAATCATTAGCTAATACACTTTATGCGGGAATAATCTGGAATTATAATCAGACAACTCCTGCAATAAGTTATGTAAATTCAAATCCATATAACTGGGTAAATGTAACAACTATCTCAAATACAACAATAGCAAGAACAGGAAACTGCCCAGCTGGACAAGTTGTCATGAATACAACAACATCAGGAGTTCAGTGTGTAGTTCCACCTGCAGGAAGTGAGTCTGACCCAATTTGGACAGCCAATTCAACTCTGGTTGCTTATATTGCAAATGTTGGAAATTGGAATGTCAATCGCTCGAATTATTGGGATAATATGGGAACAATTAATACAACCCAAATGCAAGACAATGCAGGAACTCTGAATATATTGGTTTCTTGGCTTACAAGTTTATTTTATACTAAATCAGAAGTGGATACAAAAGTTGGAACTGCTAATTTGCATTTGCACGACATCGCTAACATAACAAACTTCCTTTACAATTATAATCAAACAACTCCTGCAATAGATTTTGCAAAAGCGAATTTCAATTATACAAGTTTTAATACTAATTTAACAAATGTAGATTGTCCAGCTGGGCAATTAGTTATAGGAATACAAACTAATGGAACAGTATTATGCGCAACAGATGCAACAGGAAGTGGAGGCGGCAATCCATTTAATCAAGTATTAAACACAACAAGCAATGTGACATTCGCCAATATAACTGTATCTAAAAATTCTGTATTTGGTGAAAATATAACTGCATCAAGATTTTTAGGTAGCTTAAATTCATCAACTTTCCCAACTTCAGCTTGTTCAGGAACAGATAAAGTTACAGCTATTCAATCAACAGGATTAGTAACTTGTGAAACAGACCAGACAGGAGCAGGAGGTTCTGCAAGAAGCTTCCAAGAGTTAGATGCTGACGTAGTTACTTCAGTTGCAGCATGGAAACAATTATTTATATTCCCTGTTTTAGCATCAACAAATTATACTTATGAATGTAATTTTAATGTTTTAGCAGCGGCGACAACAACAGGAGTTCAGTTTAATATATCTGCTCCTGCAACCCCTACTTATTTCTCTGGAGGATATATACATCCCACAACTGCAACTGCTGCATCTTATGTCAATTGTAATGGAGCAGTAAGAGAATGTTCCTCTTTATCAATTACTTCAACAACTACTGGGCTTCCTGTAAATGCATGGGGAAGAATCATAAATGTAAATGCAGGGAATTTAAACATCACAACTCGGGCAGAAGTTGCGGCATCATCAACAGTAAAGCGTGGAAGTTATTGTTTTGTTGAAGTAGAGGCATAAAATGGCAAAAAAATTAATTTTATCAATTATTCTCTTTTTATTCTTAAATATATTTTTAATCCATTCTGCATTAGCACTAACAGCAAACTCATCAAGTTATTCAGTTGGTATGCTCGGAACTTCTTATCAGGCTTCTTCAACATCTGGAAATTCTACGCAGACAAAACTTTATCTGACAACTCAAACTGTTGGAAACGCACAAAGCTCATCTTACCAAGCAAGTATAGGATACTTTGGAGAATATGGCGCGCCAAGAAGAGCAGAAACAGGTTTTTATTCTGTAATTACTAGTACAAAAAATATAACAGGAGGACAGACATATTCTGCAACAATTGAAATAAGAAATTCTTCAAGTAATTACATAATTCCTTCTTCTGCTCCTAAAATAAGATTATATGATTCATTGAGGAATATAATTGTAGATAATGTTGATGCAACTCAAATTTCTACAGGAGTATATCAGTATAATTTCACAACATCTATAACGCATACAACAGGGCTATATGAAACTCTTGTTTCAATTAGTGTTGATGGCAACTCAAAACAATATAGGGATTTTTGGAGATTAGTGAATGCTCCTACTGAAGTCAGTATTCTTAGCATAACTGATAATACAATTCCAACAATAACAGCAAATGTTATAATAACAAACGAAGGAAATATTGATTATGAATACCAATATGAATACTGTATTGTTTCAAAAGAATCAAACCAATGCGGAGGAGGAGATGATGTAGATTATGGTGCTGGTTCCAAATTTATAAGCAAAAGTCAATCATGGAATACCTTGCTAACACTAAATGCTAATCAGGCAGGAAACTATTGGTTTAAAGTGATAGTTCATTACAATAGCCAGATATCAGGCGCATCAAAGTCATTTACAGCAATAACACAACCATCAGCTGGTGGAGGAACAGGCGGTGGCGGCGGGGGCAGTTCAGGGGATAGTAATCAACCGACTACAATAGATGTTCAGGAAAGTGCAGCAGTTTCAGAACAACAAATTATAAATGGGATAATCGCTCAACTTGAAATAAATGAGAAGATAATCCTTAATTTTAAACCATCTAATGCAATAAGCATAGGAACCCATACAATCACTATGTCCAGCATAGGAACAAATAGTATAACCTTAGTAATTTCTTCTAATCCGATAACATTACAATTATCAACTGGAGAAGAAAAAGAAGTGGATATTGATGGTGATGGAATGAAAGATATTTATTTCAAGTTGAATAAAATAAACAATGGAAAAGTAGACTTGGTAATAAAAAAGCTAACTGGCAAATCTCTGATAACAGGAGAAACAATAAAACAAAAAGAGCAATTGCTGGATGTTTTAATAAGAGTTTTAGATGATTATAAGACTGTTGTTCAGGATTCTAAAATATTAGTGGAAGTAACCTTTTACAATTTTGGAACAGAAGAGATAAAAGATGCGATAATTAAATACTGCATAAAAACAGAATCTGGAGAAACTATAAAATGCGCTGAAGAGACAGTTGCAGTATACACTAAAATTCAGTTAATCAAAGAATTTTTAATATCACACGATATGCAAGATGGAAGATATTATGTATCTGCTGAAGTTACTTATGGTAATGAAAAAGCATCTTCTGAAACAACATTTTTAGTACAAAAAGAAATACATGGTGTATTGCCGGAAATTAAATTTAATCGGTGGCTGCTTATTATTATTATTATTATTATTATTTTTTTGATTATTATGACTTTGATAATTAGAATATACGCAAAGAAAAATAGACCCAGTAATCAAAAATTCAGTGGAATCCGTTTGAAGATTAAGCTAAGACAGTTAGACGAGCTTAAATCTATTGGAGTATTAAGCAAAAAGACTTATTTAAAAGAAAGAACCAATTTATTAGCAAAATTTGGAGAAGCAATAATAAATAATAAAAAGGTTTTTGTTTATTTTATATCTGCTTTGTTCGTTATTATAGCTCTAACACTAACATATAAAACAAATATAACTGGGATGGCTATTAATAATGTATTCTCTCGTAGCAATGGAAGTTTATTGATATTATTAGTATCATTATCTATTTTTATTATATTAATTCTCTTAAGAAAGAAGTTGGTTTTAGTTTACGGGAAAATTATAGGTCATAAAAAATACCCTTCAAATAGCATCAAAGGACTAATAAACAAAAAGGTTTATTCAGAGAGCGGGCATTACATTGGAAAGATAAAAGATATTATCTTAGAAGAAAATAAAATTAGTAGCTTGAAGATTGAGATAGACAAAAAACATAAGTTTAAGGCGAAAGGAATAGTTATTGATTATAAACATGTTAAGAGTGTTGGTGAAATAGTGATTATTGATAAAGATATTTTAGAGAATGTTAATTCTTTGAAAGATTAATCAACTCCAACCACTTATTTTCAGAATTAAGTTTTAAGTTCGTAGCTAATTCATAAGGAGAGCAGTTTATAGTCTGGTGTTTAGTTATGAAGTTATAATAAACTTCAAAACCCTTCATTATTGCATTAGCAGAAGAAATACTGCCGTGAAAACCACGCATTACTTTTGTTCTTGCTCTTACTGAATTATGCAATCTTTCAATAGGATAATTAAAACCCTCATCTTTAATTGCCACATTTCTATTATGAAAAACATTATATTTCTTATCTTTTAAGCTATATCCAAAAACTTTCTTAATTGTGTTCTCGTAAGCCATCCATCCGTCAGTAGTCATTATCTTAATCTGCGTATCTGTTCTTTCTTTAATTCTATTCATAACTGCTTTAATATCTCTTGAACTTCTTGCTTTCATAGGATATATGGCACGATAACCTTTAAAAGACTAACTGCCTATTTGTTTTTATGGATCATCTTGAAGAAGAGCAAAAAGAGATAACGACAGAATCGGCAAATGAAACGGGAAATCTTGCGATTTCCAGCGAAACAGTTGACGATTTGGATAACTCGCGCGAAAACGAAAATCTAAAGAAAATAGAGGCAGCCTTATTTCTCTCTGCAAGATGGTTAAGTGTGCAGGAATTAATCACCCTGACTGACTTGAATCCCATTTTAATAAGACAGCTGATGGAAAAACTAAAGGAAAATTATGGTGAAGAAAGCGCAATGGATATTGTCCATAAAGATAATTCGTGGAAAATGGACGTCAAGCCGGAATATGTCGGTATGATAAACAAAATGGCAACCGGAAGCGCAGAGTTCACCAAGTCTGAGCAGGAAACTTTAGCAGTCATAGCATACAAACAACCGGTAAAGCAGAGCATTGTTATAAAAATACGAGGGAACAAGGCGTACGAGCATGTTAAGAATTTTGTTTCACTGGGATTGGTAAAGGCGAAAAAGGCAGGGCATACTCACGAATTGAGTTTGTCCGAAGATTTTTACGATTATTTCCATGTCGGGAATTCCAACGAAATTCCCGAGCACCATCGGAATTCCGAAAGCAATGAGGAATTCCGAGGCGTGTCAGGATCTGAGGATCCTGAGCACCCGAGAAATTCTTCTGGAATTTCCCAGGTATCTTCAGACAAAGATAGCGAAGAAAAAGAGGCGAAATAAATGAGCATAGAAATTCTAATCTACATCGCGGCATTTTTTGGCTTATTCGCAGTCGTATTTTATTTCTTGGGAATAACTGGAAGAAAAACTGAAGAGGAATTATTTCTGGCAGACAAAGAATTGCCGACAGTTTCTATTATCATTCCCGCATATAATGAAGAAAAAGGAATCGCGGCAACAATCAAATCTGCCTCAGAATTAGACTATCCTAAAAATAAGCTAAAGATAATAGTAATAGACGATGGAAGCAGGGATAATACTTACAAAATTGCCAAGAAATTTGAAAGTGAGATAATAATGGTTTACACAAAGAAAAATGGAGGAAAAGGGGCAGCCCTAAACCTCGGAATAAGCAGAGCAAAAAGCGAAATCATAGTCACAATGGACGCTGATACCTTCGCTGAAAAATCTGCCTTAAAAAACATGGCCAGATATTTTAAAAGAAAAGAAGTCGTGTGCGTAACTCCCGTAATGACAATTAATAATCCTCATGGAATATGGACCAGAATACAGCAGGTAGAATACTTTTTAGGAATATTTCTAAGAAAGGCTTTTGCCAGCATGAATGCCATTCACATAACTCCCGGAGCCTTTTCAGCATACAGAAAGATTTTTTTTGATAAGCATGGGGGGTTTGATGAGAAGAATATAACTGAAGACTTAGAGATTGCCCTGAGAATTCAAGCAAACAATTTCAGAATAGAAAACAGCCTGAATTCTGTCATTTACACTGTTGCCCCGGAAACCTTCAACAGCCTGCTCAAGCAAAGAAGAAGATGGTATCATGGACTCATTGTCAACCTTTGGAGCTACAGAAGGCTATTCTCTAAAAAATACGGAGACCTTGGACTAATTGTTCTGCCTATTGCGGTCTTGACTATTCTCTTTTCAATGATAATTACAAGCTACACCTTTATTAAAACAGTTTTTAATATTGGCAATGAACTCGTAATGCTCAGAAGCATCAATTTTAATTTTATTAATTATTTTGAGTTTAGCAAGTATTTCATAGAAAAGATAGTTTTCAGTATGTTCAGCAGTACTATTTTCCTTATCTCGCTGATGTTTATAGCAATCCTCGTAGCATACATGATTTTTGCAAAAACAAAAGTGAAAGAACATTCTGCGATAAAAATAAGCCTCGCGCTATTTTTGATTTTTTATTCGGTTCTCTTCGTTTTCTGGTGGATTGTCTCAATAGTATATACTTTGTTCAGAGTAGAGGTGAAATGGGGGAAATGATTATAAACTTCAGAAGTTATAAGTTGTAATGGCAAAAGAAAGAAAGCTGAGCGTTAATAGAATTTTATTCGCGTTAATTATAACCATCCTGATTTTTCTGACTATTTTCATGATCAGCTATTTCGTCTCTCAGACAGAATATGAAAGAGTTTCAAAAAAGCAGAGTGAAGCGCTATACAGCATTCTAAGTTTCAATGTCAAAAAGGAGATAACTAACATCTCTTGTGAAAATGCTGCTCCAGATTTATCTGAAGAATTAGATTATATGGGCAGCATTCTAAATTTGCTTGAACAAGAATTTGGAAAGCAGAATTTGCGCGTTTTGGAACAGAAAAAAATTTACTCTGTTTTGGAAATGGAACATTACCTCACCATGAAAGAATATTCGGAAAAATGCGGCAAAAATATCTCTTTCATATTCTTCTTCTACTCCAATGCCGAGCCCTACGCGCAAGCAGCAAACAGGCGGGGGTTTATTCTTTCCTCTCTTAAAGAAAGATACCAAGATAACGTCATGATTTACTCATTTGATTTTGACTTAGACACGGATTTGATAAAAACTATGAAGCAGGTTTACAGGATTAGCCAGCAGAACGTGGTAGTTATTAACGAAAACCAGCAAATTCCCCAACTTGACAACATCAGCCAGATTGAGAAGTTTCTAAACTGATATAACGCATCATAGAAATCAATAAAAACTCCGTTTTTTTGGTTTAATCATGGAAAATTGTATCAAATGCCTTAGGAATAATGAAGAAGTAAAGCTGGTTGATGCCATTGAGAATGGTGAAATTGTCAAGTTATGCGAAGAATGCGCGATTTCTGAGCAGGTTCCTATTATCAGAAGGCCCACCAGCTTTCAGCTGAACGAAACTGAAAAGTCACGTACAGTACGTGAAAGGCTTTCCAGAATGGCAGGGCTGCCCACAGTAAAGAAAGCACACGAAGAAATCAGGCCGAAAATAACCCTTGATAACCTGAGACCATCTAAAGATTACTCTCAGATTATTCAGGAAAAAGCCAGAAAAGCAAAAACAGCAAATAAGCCCATAGATTTGATTGACAATTATAACTGGCATATCCGGATGGCAAGAAGAACAAGAAAACTAAGTTTAACCCAGCTTTCTGCGATGATAGGCGAATCTGAATTAATTTTAAAAATGATTGAGAACGGAGAAACATTTGACGACATTTTAAGAATTGTACTCAAAATAGAGCAATTTTTCAAGATAAATTTGAGAAAGAGCGAGGCGCTTAAAGAACAGGAAAGAATTGAAAGAGTAAAACAGCCCGCAAGAATTCTCAGCCTTGACCCTGAAAGCCTGAAAAAAATCACAATTGCTGATTTAAAGAAAATGAAAGATGAAAGGGAAAAAATTGAAGAAGCAGAAAAAATTGCTTGGGCAGGAACGAAAAGCAAAGAGGAAAAGAAGGAAGATAAGAAAAATATTCTTGGAAGCTATATTGAGATTATTGAGGATTCAGAATAGCATCTTTTTCTTTCTTCTCCAGTTAATCATGAATAAAATGCCTATAAAAAACGCCAGCCCGGCAATTTGTATTGCCCAGAATAAAAGATACCATTCAAATCCGGATTTTAACACGCTTATCAGCAAGAGGGCGATGTATACGACTCCAGCTAAAATAAAAATAACTCCTCCAACCCACTCATATTTCCAAGATATTACTAACGCTATCAATAAAATAAATGCGGGAATATTATGCATAAACAGCCCGACAACAGTCTGCCAAAAACTCAATCCAGAATCAAAAACGTCTAAGGACATTAAAGCCAAAAAGCAGATAAAGAGAATAGACAATATCCTTGGAGTCCAGAACACCCATTTATTAACTTTTCTCATATTGTTGTCATGAGACTCAATTATTTAATGCTTTCCATCAAAAACTTGCAAATGAGAAAGCTTTAAAAACGCACTTTTTCTTTAAAAGGAATGGAAGTGAAGTATATCCAAGATGAGAAAAATGAAGCTGAGATAGAGATAGGAAGCATTACTATTGCCGAAGTCTTAAGGGAGTATCTCGGCGAAGACAGCACTGTAAGCTTTGTTGCATGGAGAAAAGAACATTTTACAAAGAACCCAGTTCTTAAAATAAAGACACAAGGCAAAACTGTCAGGAAAGCTGTTTCTGATGCCATCTCCAGAATTGAGAAAGAAGCTGAGAAGTTAGTTGATGACATTAAAAAGGCTAAGTGATAACTGCCTATTTTTATTCTGAAATAGTTTTTAATAACCTGACAACACCTCCCCTATTATCTCGCCTCAGTGTTATGTTTGTTTTAGCATTATTTTAAGTGGATAACTTATCAGCAAGATTAATAAACATCTGAATTATAGATAGATTATGTTTGGCGAATATTCTAAAGAAGACGGAGAGAAACTGCTGAAACTGGCGAGGAATGTGATTGAACACGAGTTTGACAGCAAAGTTAAGCCGGAAAAGTTGGAGGGAAAGCAGTTTATGCAGGCAAGGGGGGTTTTTGTAACTCTGACTTTAAATGGCGAGTTAAAAGGATGCATCGGACTGCCTTATCCCACTAAAAAATTAAGCGATGCAGTAGTTGAGGCAGCCAAATCTGCTGCATTTTCCGACCCGAGATTTTTGCCGCTGCAAAAATCTGAATTTGATAAGGTTAAAATTGAAATTTCAATTTTAACAATGCCGCAGGAAGTAAAAGAAATAAGCGAAATTAAAGTCGGAACTGACGGGCTTATTTGCAATTGCGTTGGATATTCGGGCTTGCTCCTTCCGCAAGTAGCAAGAGAGTATAAATGGAGCAAGCTGCAGTTTCTCGAGGCTTTATGCAGTAAAGCCGGTTTGCCTAAGAATGCGTGGCAGGATAAGAAGTTTAAGCTTTGGAAATTTCAGGCCGAAATCTTCGAGGAGCAGTAACTTTAATCGTATAAGCGACTTGGAGATTGAGTTGAGATATTTGATGAATAAAGTTAAATGCCAAAGGGCGATAAATTTTTTAATAGAACCTGCATAATTTATTTAATCATTGTTTCCATTAAACGCTATTAACCTGCCATAACCTCTGTGCATCAGATTAACATTAATTTATCTAAATATTTATATATCTCCTTTTAGTTTATTGATAATGGAAATAAAAATGGATTCAAGCATTGGAAGATTAGGGCATGAAATTTCCGGAACATATCTGGCACATGAAGAAGTTGAAAGAAATCTTGAAGAAGCGTTGAGAGAAAATAACCATAGAGACAAAAACGAAGGGCTTGCTAAAAAGGTATTTGGAAGCAGATTATTTTGGGTGGCAATTCCTGCTTTGGGTTTAAGAGTTGCGTACACTATAAAGAATTGGAGATATATTTCTGATTACATCTCAAAATTATTCTAAAATCTTCTTATTAATTAAAACCCCCATTAATCATGTGACAGCAGGATAACATTAGCTTTTTATCCTGGGTTGGTAGTGAAATTCAGGGAAAAAGTTTAAATACTGATTTGTGATTAATTCTGTATGAGTCCAGCCATATTGGAAGCAGGAGAACTGAGCAGAGCTGAACGTTCTCAGCTAATTTCTAGACATCCAGAGTTGGCGGACCAGCTGAAATTTGAAAGGGGCTACCCCCTAAATAGTATCGGCGGGAGGTTTGAAGCAGAAGGAATAACTTATCGCTTTCTTGCTATGTGCGGGGCGCTGTATGCACAGGATGTTAAAAATCTTCATCGTCCTTTTTACCTTGGAGAGGCTGCTGATGAGATTGAAGATGGCTTAGAAGCATTAGGAAAACGGTTTTTTCCGGATAATCCTGCTTCGAGAGTGCAGTATATCCTACCAGACAACGAAACCAGAATTCCTTCACGAACTGTTTTGGAATTAATAGAAAAAGATGTTAGCAGACTTCTGAGAATGAATAATATTCCTTCAGGCGAGTTCCTAGCATAATTCCTGAGCATATAAATTTTTATTAACTTAATATTCTTCACTTCTTCATGGAAACCAAAATCTCAACAGGAAGTTTCGACTTGAATAAGTTTCTATACGGAGGATACGAGAAAGACATTATTACAACGATTTACGGAGGAGCAGGAAGCGGTAAGACTAACTTCTGTATTCTTGCCGCAGTTTCACAGGCAAGAAAAGCTCACAAGGTGATTTTCATTGACACAGAGGGCGGATTTTCAGTTGAGAGAGTAAAGCAAATTGCAGGCGAAGAATACGAAAATGTTCTGAAGAACATTTTCCTGATGAAGCCGACAAGCTTTGAGGAGCAAGAAAAAGCATTTTCAAGAATGCTTGATGAACTTGCAGGTGTTTCTTTGATTATTGTTGACGGCATGACTATGCTGTACCGATTAGAGCTTGCTGAGGCAAGAAAAGCAGGCGATGAGAGCAAAATCTCAGTTATTAACTCTCAACTTGCTAAACAGCTAAGAATTTTAGCTGAAATTGCGAGAAAGAAAGATATTCCGGTAATTGCTACTAATCAGGTTTATTCTGGATTTCAGTCAGAGGAAGATTTGAAATCAGGAAAGGAAAAGGAGAACAGGATGGTTGGAGGAGATTTGATGAAATATTGGAGCAAGTGCCTAATTGAACTGCAAAATAGCCGTGGGAAAAAGAAGGCAATAATCAGAAAGCATCGAAGTTTGCCTGAAAAGGAACTTGATTTTGAAATTGTTAATGCTGGAATCAAAAAACGCGGGTTTTTTTAGTGCGTTTTTGGATGCTCAGGAATGCGAATAGCAGTGAGCATTCCTGACATTCGTAAAAGGGGAGGGCTTTAACTATAACTGAGAACAGTGCTCTACTGCTGCAGCATGCATATCTGGAACAGAATAAATTCCTCTTCCAACAATTCCGTGAAATCTGTCTCCTGCTACTTTTGTGGCATCTGCAATTTTTCCACCCTGTGCAATAAATCCGGGAGCATAGAAAACAGGAGAAACGCCTTCTGCTTCTACCGCTTCTCTTACCTGTTTTATAACATCTGGCTTATTTCCAGGAACAACAAAATTATTTACGCCAGCCCTTGCTGCAATTCTGTACATCTCTAAAGCTCCTTCATCAGTGATGAACCCTCCTTCACTAACAGCATAGGCTGGATGAGTCATTCTTCCGCCTACAATAACTTTTAATTCATTATCTAAACAGTGATAAATCCACGCTCTTTCTGTTTCAGGACCTGCTTGGGGGAATAAAATAACGGCATCAACTCCCGACTTCTTCATTACTCTTGCATAATTCTTTCCAGTGTCTGGAATATCGGTTCCTGCTTTTTGATGGTCGAAAATAATGGGTTTATCAGTATGTTTTCTAGCAACTGCTACTACTGCTGGAACTCCGTATCCGTAGCCAAGTTCAAACCCTACCTTGTATCCCCCAATTCCATCAACGTTTGCAGTTTGTTTTACTAATTCTTCAAATTGTTCTAATGTTTCAACATCACACGCAGGGATTACGCTTCTATCCCTTCCAATTATTTTTTGCTCTAATCTTCTTCCAATCGCAGCACGAGCATCTTTTGTCCCATAAACTCCGACATAATTTGCTAATCTTTCTATACTTCTCTTATTGAGCACAATTTCCAAATTAGAAAGTCTATCAATCTCAAAATCCAAATCGGCAAGGTCAGCTACAGAATTTTTTAATCCTTCTCTTTTTTCAACAAATGCCTGTCTGTCTCTCTGAATTTCTGGAAGTTTTGATGAGTTTTCTTTTAGGAAGTTATAAACATCAACAGCATTTACAACTGAAACAACTTTTGTTCCTGTTTTTTCCTGATATTCCGCAATTGCTTCTCTACTGTCAGTTGCAACTTCTTGCCTGTCAACTGCAATTGCCAATAGCGGCAAATTATCTCTCCCCAAACTTTTCAAAAAAGCATTAGCCTCGTATTTTGCGTCGCCTGCAGTAAAAACATCATCTAATTGAACAATAGCGTCTTCAACTTTTGGAGCTCTTCCAACCGTTAATTTTTTTATTCTTTCCTCCGGACCTAAGTTTGTTGCTTCTCCGTGGGTTTTTTCATCTTTTCTTGAAAAGAACCATCCAACATTATGTCCCTTTGCAGCCATAGCCATTGCAATTGGAGCAGCCAATCCTACCCCTTTATCCGGAATTCCATACAAGACATTTGCTTCGGTTCCTGAGTCAAGTATAGCATCTGCATAAAATCCAGCAAGCGCAGTAGAGGATTCGCCATCGTTAAAATCACCAATATTAACAAACCATGGAGAAATTCTCTGGCTTTTTAGCTTTCTGTCATCAGAAGGATTTTCAAAAACTTTTAGCGCGCCAGTCTTTAATAAAAAGTCTATAAACTTTGCCTTATAATCTTCCATCATCAATTTTAACCGGGCAAGTTTATAAGCTTTCCTGTAAAATTTTCATCTGAAGCGAGTAATTAAAAATTCTGGGGAGTATATCCCCCAGTATAATTTTATTTTTAAACTCCCAGTTCATAAAGAAAATATGTATTTTGACATGCATGTCCATGACAGAGGAGGAAAAGAGGCATACAAAGAAACAGAAGCCCACGCTCTTGAAGTTGCGGAAAAAGCAGGAGTTGATGGAATTCTTGTAATGCCAAATACAAATCCTCCAATTACAACAAGAAAGCTTGCCGAAGAAAAATTAGAACGGGCAGATAAATCCGGCTCAAAAGTTTTTTACGGAATTCATTTTGGAATAACTTCAAATCCAAATCAGCTAAGAGAATTCGTAATGGCGCATAGAGAGCTTTTTCCAAGAATTGCCGGAGGCAAGCTGTACATGGGGCGTTCTGTCGGAGACTTAGCAGTTGTTGATGAAAGCGAGCAAAGAAAAGTTTTTTTATTCCTGTCTGGTTTGGGCTACAAAGGAGTTATAACAATTCACGGAGAAAAAGAGAGTTTATTAAAGCCAGAACTTTGGAATCCGCAAAATCCGATTTCTCATTGCTGGGCAAGGCCGAAAGAAGCAGAGCTTGCATCTTATCAAGATGCAGTTAGATTTGCAGTTGATGCAGAATTCAGGGGCAAACTTCATTTCACTCATGTTTCATTTCCAGAAGCAGTAAGATACATAGATGCTGTTAAAAGAAATCTTGCCAAAACTGAATTCGGGGGATTTCAGATTTCATGCGATGTAACCCCCCATCATTTATTTGCATGTGATGAAATGATGCATCATCCGGATGGAATCACTTTTAAGGTAAATCCTCCTTTGCGTTCGCTGGATGACATGAATGGGCTGCGGGAATGCGTCAGGCAGGGATTAATAGACTGCATTGCAACAGACCATGCTCTGCATACATTAAATGAAAAAACAGGAATAGCAAAAGACAGAAAAGGCGAGCCAATTTATTTATCTGGACTCCCGGGCGTGGAAAAATGGTCAAAAATTTACCAAAAATTAAAAGAGATGGGATTATCATCTCAGGAAGTTGAAGATTTAACTTTTAACAATGCAGTAAAAATCTTTGGATTAGAAAAATATGTAAAAAGAACAGACAATGCAGGGGACTTAAATTTAAGGGAGTATTCCTACGGGAATTATTTATAATGGAAATTCTTAGAAAATCATTTGATGCTTTTTATGATGCAATAAAGCCGGCAGTATTTTGGGCAACAAAAAAAGACCCCGAAAAAGCTCATGAGTTATTTGTAAATTTTTGCAGATTTCTCCACACCTTAAAGTTAGAAAGGATAGTTTTAAACAACCCTTCAAATAAAAAGAGTCATGAATTCAAAATTTCAAATGCAGCGGGATTCAATAAAAACGGAGAAATTCATCCAAATGTTCTGAAATATCTTGGATTTGACAGAGCAGTAATTGGAACAGTTACTTATGATGAATGGAAAGGAAATCCAAGGCCGAGAACAAAAAGATTCCCAGAAACAGAGTCGTTAGTAAATTGGATGGGGCTCCCTGGAATCGGAGCAGATAGGGTTGCAGAAACAGTGTATTTCTACGGAAAACATTCCATGCCACTCACAGTAAATATTATGGCAACACCTGGAAAGCAGGGAGATGAACTTCTAAGAGACTTAAAAGATACTGTAGATGAGCTGAAATATCTCAGAAATATAGACCGGTTTGAATTAAATGTCTCATGCCCAAACACTCATTTAGACGGAAAAATTGACGCAAGAAATCACTATCAGTCACAATTATCCCAAATGCTCTATGTTGTTTTCAAGTCCAAGCATGATTATCAGTCATGCGATGTAAAGGTTTCTCCTGATTTAGATGAAGCAGGAATAGAGCAGACAGTAGAAGTTCTGTCGCATTACCCGGCAAGGGCAGTTGTAACAGCCAACACCTCAACGAACCATCTGCCCGAATTTATTCCGGACTCGCCTGGCAAGGGCGGAGCATCCGGAAACGCAGTTTATCCGGCATCGCTAAGAACACAAACAAAATTTTACGATGAAATTCATAAAAGAAATCTCCCTCTCGAATTAGTTGCATGCGGAGGGATAAACTCTTTAAAAAGAGCTGCAGAAAGATTAGCAGCAGGCGCAGAAGAAATTCAGATTTATACCCCCCTTATTTTCAAGGGAACAAAAATATTGAGAGAATTTAGAGAAATGTAAATTCTCATTCACTTTTTTCTTCCTTATTCTTATACTCTCTCGTCGGACATTCTGAATTGAAGCAGAACTTCCACGGGCGTTTTGCTTTTCTTATTGCCAACAGAAGCGGGAATTGGCATTTCTCGCAGAACTCCTGCTTATCTTCATTATCCTTGCTCGGCTTGATGAGCGAGTTTGGAGGAAGTGAAAAAGTATTCTTGCACTCGGGATAATTTGAGCACGCAACAAAATATCTTCTCGCATTCCGGTTGAACAGAATTCTCAGCTTTCCTTTTTTGCACTTCTGGCATAGAGTCAGCTCATTCGCCTGCCTTTCCTGCTGTCTTAGGTCAATTGTCGCCTTCACAAGCTCGATTCCTATTTCTTTCTCCTCTTTCTTAAATCTCTCAGATATTCCTGTTATAGTCACTTTTGCATCCTCAATAATTTTCTTCTGCTTTTCTTCAAGATGTTTATTAGCCGTTACAATAGAGTCCATCTCCTCCTCAAAATTTCTTGTAAGTTTCTCGTCTATAATTATCGGAGAATGTTTCTCTAATGAGTCAATCAAAGACATTCCAATTGGAGTTGCTTTTATGCTCTGTTCTTTGATATATCCCCGATTATATAAAGTTTCAGCTATACTCGACCTAGTGGCTTTCGTTCCAAGGTTCCTTTTTTCCAATTCGCGGACCAAGCTCGCAGGAGTGTATCTTTTCGGCGGCTGAGTCATTTTCTCATCGATTCTTGAATCCTCGATTTCAAAAATCCCGTTCAAATCAGGAAGCTCTTTTTCCTGAAGCTTTGTTCTATAAACTTCCATCCACGCTTTCTTCAGAACTTCAAGCCCTTTTGCAATAAACTTATATTCATTTAGCATCGCAGTTATAGTTTTATTTGCGATAATTGCATTCTCACAGAAGCATGCAAGAAACCTGCGGACAATTAAATCATATATTTTCTTTTCCTCTCCAGTCAGGTTCGCATACTCGCCGGTGGGATATATTGAAGGATGAGCAGGATCTGACTTCGCGCCCTCTGCAGGAGTTTTATTCACACAAAGAGTAGTATCATAAACTTTTCCAAGTTTTTTTATTATTGATAATGGGGCTATTGCTTCTGGAATTTTCTGGCTAGATGTTCTCGGATATGAAATCAATCCCGCAAGATAAAGAGATTGCGCTATTTGCAAGGTTCTTGAAGGAGTTATGCTGAAAAATTTATACGCTTCTGTCTGAAGAGTAGTCAGGTCAAATGGTGCGGGAGGAGCAATGCTTTGCTCAGTTTTTTCAGTCCGGACATCAACCTTTTTCCCCTTTAAATTTCTAAATGGAGATAGCTCAGATTCTTTTGTTATCTCCTTGTTATATTTTAATTCAACTCCTTCAACAATAATAAATATCTGCCAGTAGGGAGTTGGCTTAAATGCAAGAATCTCACGCTCTCTCTCAACTATAAAATGAAGAGCCGGCCCCTGAACTCTCCCTATAGACATTATCCTAAAAGAACCCGCCTGCTTTATCGCCTCCATCAGTGCGCGGGATAAGTTTATTCCGTACATCCAGTCAAGATAATGCCTTGTTTCGCCGGCGATTGCCTGCCCCCAGTTCAGAGTTGGCGAGACTTCCTTATACGCTTTTTCCAGTTCCGCAGACGTAAGGGTTGAAAATTTCATTCTGCTTGCATCTTTCTGATTTGCAAGAAATCTCACTATATTCCAGCCAATCACCTCCCCCTCTGTGTCATAGTCTGTTGCCACAATAAACTCTGAAGCTCCCTTCACAAGCTTTTTCAGAAGTGTATAATATTTCTTTGCCCACATATTCTTGGCAAAGTCAGCCTTCCACTCAATATTAAAAACAGGCCATCCTTTCTCCCCTTCTTTCTGCTTCAATCCGAACAAATGCCCGACTGCGCAAGCCACGACTATTTTCTTCCCATCCCGTTCCAGTTCGTAGTAAGAAACAGTATTTTCAACCAGTTTTCTCGCGTTCCCGAGAGCAGCAGATATTTTTGCCGCTGCCTGCGGTTTTTCGGTGATAATTAAAGTGTATTTCTCTCCAAGTTTCATCTTTGACTTTCTGACTTTCTCTATCTTTTCCCCCTTCCCCGCGTCATCCCTGCTGTCCTTTCTCAGCTTAAGCTTTCCTATTCTTGTTTTTCTTCCCTGTTTCTCAATGGTTATTATCTCAGACTCCGGAATCTCTTTCGCGCGAACCTCTACAGTTATTCTTGCATCTTCCGGCTTTATCGGAATGTATGCTTCGGTGGGATTTTCTCTTCCTCGCTTGTCTCGCATCGCCATTGTTTAGCATTGCTGTCTGGCTTTTTATATTTATAGTCAACGACATCTATGTTTCCCAGATTGTCGTTATATCAACGGAAATAAACGGGTATTAACCCTGGGGCAAGACCCCAGACCCAACGGACTGAGCGTCCCTGTGCCAAGAGCACAGGGTATTACGATAAATAAATTTTCGGAAATTTTTTCCTTGATACTAAGAAAATCCTCTCTCTGCCCCAGTTAGGATTTTCGATGCCCAGAAAACATCCGAATGTTTTCTTTGGGATAGGAAAAGAAAGTCCGATTATTAATTTCTTTTACTATAACTATGCAGGGAAAAAGGCGTCTCTTTCACTTTAATCGGCCTAAAAGGATAGGTTTAAAGATATTAATTCTCTAAAGTCAGGATGAGATACGAGTTAAAACCAAGGTTTGAAGAAAGAATGAGGAAGCTTATTCCAGACTACGACAAATTCATAGAATTTTCTGGAAAAGAATCTCCGAACTCTATAAGATGCAACACTCTTAAAATCTCCCCGGAAGAATTAAAGCAAAGGCTCGAAGAAAAAGGCTGGAAAGTTGAACAACCCTTTATAGAACATAAAGAGATAATGATTATTGGCAAGCTGAATCCCGGCGAATTGGGAAAATCAGTAGAGCATTTGCTCGGATATTATTATGTTCAGGAAATATCCAGTATGCTTCCGATTATTGCTCTTAATCCACAGCCAGACGAGATACTCCTGGATTTATGCGCCGCCCCTGGAAGCAAGACAACCCAGGCAGCGATGGTGATGAAAAATTCTGGAACAATAATCGCAAATGACAAGGAAATCGGAAGAATAAGAATTCTGAATTCAAATATTGAAAGATGCTCCTGCTCAAACGTGATTATGACAAGACATGATGGAGTTCAGCTGTGTGAAAGGCTAAAAAAGCTGAATATGAAATTCGATAAAATTCTTCTTGATGTCCCGTGCTCTGGAGAGGGAAACATAAGAAGCAATCCAAAAACACTTCTGATGTGGAACGAGAATATGATAAAGAAGCTTTCAAGAATTCAGAAAAAACTCATTGCCTCTGCCATTTGCCTGCTGAAGCCGGAAGGCGAGTTAGTTTACTCTACCTGCACCCACGCTCCTGAAGAAGACGAAGAAAACGTGAATTTTCTCGCTGAAAAGTTTAACATGGAGATAATTCCGGTCCATCTGCCGGTTAAATGCAGGCGCGGAATCAGCGAATGGGAAGGAAAAACATTCCCTGACGAAATTAAAAACTGCTGCCGGGTTTATCCCCAGGATAATGATACTGAGGGATTTTTCCTGGCTAAACTGAGGTTTAGGAAATGAAATTTGAAATAATAAACAGAAATGAGAAGAACCGGATAATTGAAAATCTGAACAAGCAGTTTGGAATAACCTCCCTTCCCTACCTCCTAATCAGGCAGGGCAGGGAGAAAATACGAGCATATTCCGGGAATTTATCGCGGGAAGAGCTCTCAATAATCGGGGAAAATATAAACATTGATACGCTGGGAATATACCTTCTCAAGGAAGAAAGCGGAGAAATAAGGTTAAGCCATGACGCCGCTTCAATTTTGCAGCCCCAGATTACAAAGAATATCATCGAGTTAGACATTAGTCGGGCAATTGAATGGCTTAAAGGACACGACTTAAACATTAAAACAGAATTCAGAGGCATGGTTGCCTTGAAATACAACCACTATCTAATCGGATGCGGAAAATCGTCAGGAGAAAGAATAACTAATTTTGTGCCAAAAGAAAGGCGGATTAGGAACTAAGCGGGCTCTCCTAATGAATCAGAGGTATACTCCTTCCTAAGCCCCCTAAATGCGTGTTTTATTAATGAACTCGCACCTGTTGCAAAATAAGAAATATGCTGTCTAAGCGATGGAGGAGTCATGAAAACAACAGACAGCCCCCCATATCCAAGAGGTCCAATTTCAGCAGCATAACTTCTCTCAATGCCCTGCTCATCTGGAATTTGTAATTTCTGATGAACCAAATTAAAATCCAGACCATATTTTTTTAAATCCCCCCTTTTTAATGATACTCCAAGCAGTCTGCTCGCTTGGGGAGAACTATGAACTATTCCGTTGCTGTCTACCACCGCAAAAACAGTTTCCATATTATAAAGAAAGTCCGTTACAAAGCGCATTTCGTTTCTTAACGCTCTCCAGGATTGTACTTTCTTTTGCGCAATCTCTGCTTCAAGAGAAGCAACTTGCTGCTCTAATTGACTTATCCTGTCAAGTGCTTGAGGGTATTTAGCTTCTGCTCTAATTGCTCGGCCTTCCTCATATATTGATTTTAATGCCAGGCAATCTGCCGCTAGCTTAAATCTATCTCTCTCCCCCTCCGCGCTCGTAGCCTGCCTTGCAATTCTCCGTATTTGAGTGCTCAGATATCTTGCCTCTCTTGTATGCTCAAGAAGAGCGTACAAAAATGATTTTTCCCCAAGAACCCTCCTTCTAAACCCTTTCCAGGCTCTTAAAACTCCCGAATAAAATCTAGCCGCATCTTTCTTAAGCCAATACGAATCCATGAAAACTATAACACACGAGGTTATTTAAAATTGTCTATATCCCGCTATATATTTATATATCCAAATTAAATAGCAAAATCATGGACAATTCAGAACTTGAAAACTACCGAAAGGCAGGAGACACAGCAAAAAAAGCCAAAATTTATGCCCGCGAAATTATACGGCACGGAACAAGCCTTCTCCATATAGCTGAAAAAATAGAGGAAAAAATTTATGAGTTAGGCGGAAAATGCGCATTTCCTGTAAACCTCTGCATAGACGATATTGCGGCGCACTACACCCCTAACCATGATGACAAAACAATTGCAGAAGGATTATTAAAAGTAGACATTGGAGTTCATGTAAACGGATGCGTTGCTGACACTGCGTTCTCAATTGACCTTGCGAATCTTGGTGAAAATAAAAAACTGATCGAGGCAAGTGAAATAGCATTAAAAGAAGCAGTTAAAACTGCAAAAGAAGGAATTGAACTATGGAAAATTGGAAAAGCAATTCAGGACAAGATTGAACTATATAATTTTTCTCCAATCAGAAATCTCTGCGGACATTCCCTGGATAGTTTCCAGATTCATGCAGGCATGACTATTCCAAATTGCAATAATAATTCCAATCAAGTGCTAAAGAAAGGAGCATATGCAATCGAGCCATTCGCTACGAATGGCTCGGGAATTGTCTATGACGGCAAGCCCTCCGGGATTTACAATCTAATAGAAAGAAAAGCAATAAGAGACAGTTTCGCAAGAAAAGTTCTCGAACATGTCGAGCAGGAATATAAAACCCTTCCATTTTGCGAGCGATGGATATTCAAGAAGTTTGGCTCGCGTTCATTGCTCGCCCTTCACCTTCTCGAGCAGGCAGGAATAATTCATCAATACCCCCAGTTAGTTGAAAAATCTCACGGAAAAGTCGCGCAGTCCGAAGATACGATAATTTTAAATAGCGGTGTTGAAGTCAGCACATCATGAAAAATCCATACTTTAGTGAACAAAATGCAAGACAGCTTGCCCTGACATTTAAAAGTTTGACAATGCAGAACTCAATGGAATTCAAGAAAGAATTGTTAGAATATATTGACTCGTGCAATCGGCCAATTTATATAGACGCTTCTTTTCTAAGCGAAATAGACTCTTCTGGACTGGCGGTTCTTATTCAGGCAAAACAGAAAGCAAAAGAAAAAGGAATCGACTTATCTGTAGTAAACCTTCGCGGAAGACCAAAGCATGTTGCAGAAATCAGCAAAGTTTTTGGCGTTCTCACAGAAAATTATCCAAGATAATTTGGACCCCGGGGAGTATCCAATGACGCCTTTGTCGATTTCAAATATTCATATTCCATTCTGTTATAAACATCTGCCTGTTGCTTTGACACTGACGGAGGAACTTTCTTCATAGCTTCCTCAAAATGCGTCTTCTTTATAGTTCTAGCATTCTTATCTTCCCGCAAGGATAGCATTGCCGCCTCTCTGCACAAAGATTCAATATCCGCCCCGGTATACCCCTCAGTTACTTTGGACAATTGAGTTATGTTAACATCTTTATCCAGAGGCATATTCTTAGTATGAATTTTGAATATCGAAAGTCTGCCCCCCAAGTCAGGAACTGGCACAAGAACTAACCTGTCAAATCTTCCCGGCCGGAGTATAGCCGGATCGAGCATGTCGGGTCGGTTCGTTGCAGCTATAACTAATACTCCTTTTAAATCTTCCAGTCCATCCATCTCAGTTAGAAGAGTATTCAATATAGTATTCCAAGACTCGCTTCGATACTCCATCCCCCGTCTAGTAGCTAATGAATCAAACTCATCAAAAAATATTATGCATGGCGCCACTTGCCTCGCTCTCCCAAAAACTTTTCTTATTCCCTCCTCGGTTTTGCCTATCCATGCATTTAGAAGTTCCGGTCCCTTAACCTGTATAAAATTAGCCTCAGACTCCTTAGCAACAGCCTTGGCAAGCAAAGTCTTGCCCGTTCCGGGAGGACCGTAAAGCAGAACTCCTTTTGGCGCCTTGATTCCCATTCTTAAAAAATTCTCAGGATATTTCATAGGCCACTCAACAACTTCTTTTAATTCTTGCTTGACTTTCTCCAATCCTCCAACATCATCCCATTTTATATTCGGAGTTTCAACCAGTACTTCTCTCATAGCTGAAGGTCTGACAAATCTCAGGGCTTCTTCAAAATCTTTTTTAGTAATCTGAAGATTTTTAAGAATATCTTGCGAAAGTTCAGTTGTCTCTTTCAGATTAATGTCTGGAAGTATTCTTTTAAGAACAGCCATCGCTGCTTCTTTAGATAGAGCAGACAAGTCCGCCCCGACAAACCCCGGAGTAATTCTGGCTAATTCTTCCATGTCTACATCTTTGGCTAAAGGCATATTCCTGGTGTGGATTTTCAAAATGTCTAATCTCCCCTTTTTGTCAGGAACCCCTATTTCCATTTCCCTGTCAAATCTCCCAGGTCTTCTAAACGCAGGATCAATCGCTTCTGGCCGGTTGGTAGCTCCAATAACAATTACTCTCCCTCTTGATTTCAGTCCATCCATATTCTTCAATAGCTCAACACTCGGAATATTAAGAAATTCATTAGACCCCCTGTCTTCTCTGCGCATCGCAATCGAGTCTATCTCATCTATGAATATTATAGACGGCTGATTTTCAGCAGCGCTGTCAAATAATTTCTGAATATTTTTTTCAGTTGCGCCTGCCAGACATCCTATTAATTCAGAAGACTTATATTCAACAAAATTTGCCTGACTTTCATTTGCAACTGCTTTCGCCAGCAAAGTTTTTCCTGTTCCGGGAGGTCCGTGAAGCAAAACTCCTTTTGGGGGCTCAATTCCAAGCTTCTCAAAAAGTTCTGGATGTCTCAATGGAAGCTCAACCATCTCTCTAAGTTTTCTAACCTCTTCTGTCAGTCCTCCAATGTCTTCATAAGTAATTTGCGGAATTTTTTCATCAGAAACTTCTACGGCTTTGCTTGACAAATTTAATTCAGTATTCTCTGTAATCACAACTGGCTGATTCGGATTAACAGACGATGCAATAAATCTAATTTGCTGCATTCCTCCCAAACCGAAGCCAGACATTTGCCCAAAAAAATCACCAAGCAAATCATCAAAATCTCCGCCAAATCCTCCATCAAGCATGCCGCCGCCTCTTCGTTGCCTTGCCCCTCCCAAAACAACAATATCCCCCTTGACAATAGCCCGTCCAAGCAGGCTTTGCTTGACTGCTTCAGGATCGCCCTGAACCATTATTCCTTTCTGAGCTGGAGCAATAGTTATTTTTTTTGCTTCCTTCACATCTGCCCTCGATATACTTACAGACTCTCCAATTCCGGACTTAGCATTTT
>Ga0082335_1001888_pt1 | contig 41666 bp, 42 predicted proteins | sample Subgrocontami58m_FD_72375 | JGI IMG/M metagenome (GOLD analysis project Ga0082335, IMG submission 72375) | Subsurface groundwater microbial communities from S. Glens Falls, New York, USA - GMW37 contaminated, 5.8 m (SPADES assembly) (version 2) ...
TCATAATGGATAGGACTTTATCTGAGATGTGCTCAGGTGCAATCTTCAACTGGCCGCTTATATAATGTTTGCAGAGTTCTTCCAGATAGTTACAGGACTTGTCTCTTAAGATAAGGTCATACCTTACGCCAGAGGATATACATACCTTCTTTATGCCAGGTAGTTCCCTTACCCTCTTCAGCATATCTAATTGTTTAACATGACTGTAAGACCTGGCTCCCATCATATACATATTTGCAGTAGGGCCCCCTATGTCTGATATTACACCTTTAAAATCCTCATCTCTTGTAAATTCCCTTGCCTCATTCATGATAGATTCCGCACTTCTTGACTGGACAATCCTTCCCTGATGGGACATCAATGCGCAGAATGAACAATTTCCAAAACACCCCCTGTGGCTTGTGATAGAAAACTGGACGGTGTTGAATGCCGGAACGCCGCCGATTTTCTCGTATGATGGATGAGGCCTGCGGGTAAACGGGAGCCGGTATATATCATCTAATTCCTGCGTAGTCAATGGCAAATCTGGCGGTAACTGCACTACGAATCTATCCTGATGAGCCTGAACAATAGTTCTGCCCTTAACAGGGTTTAATTCATTATAAAATAACCTGAACGCCTCGCAAAAACTCTTTTTGTTATCTTTTACTTCTTCAAAACCCGGGATTTCAAGATAGCCCTTGATAGAGTCTAACTCTCTCTTACTTATGGAAAATACTGTGCCGCGAATATCTCTTAAATCTGTTATCTTTTCGCCACCCTTTAGCCTCTTTGCAATCTCACATACCTGAGTCTCGCTCATCCCATAGACTAATATATCAGCACGGCTGTCCAAAAGGATGGACCTCCGCACCTCATCATCCCAATAATCATAATGTGCAAGCCTTCTCAATGACGCCTCTATTCCACCTATAACTATGGGTATCCTTCCAAATGCCTCTCTGATACGGTTGGCATATACTATTACAGCACGGTCAGGGCGACTCCCTGATACTCCACCTGGAGAATATACGTCTCTCTTGCGTTTCCTTTTGCTCGGGGAATAATTGTTCAACATGGAATCTAAATTCCCTGAGGTAATTCCCACAAAGAGCCTTGGCTTACCAATCCTCACAAAATCTTTTATAGAATGCCAATCAGGCTGTGGAATAATGCCAACCCTGAAACCCTCTTTTTCAAGAACCCTCGCTATTATTGCAATACCAAAACTCGGATGGTCAACATAGGCATCCCCTGTTATAAGCAGGACATCCAATTCATCCCATCCACGCCTCTTTATCTCATCCTTATAAATCGGTAAAAATTCATCTGTTTTCATATTCTCCAATCATTAAACTACTTATATTATAATAACATACCGACTCACTTTTTGCAAGGAATTATTGTCTGAAAAGAAAGAGATATGTTGACAGGAAAAGACTGTTATGATATAGTTTGTATTAATGAATAATATCACTTCTACGGTCTGTTATGGGATAGTCGCAGGACTTGCCTCTTGTGTTGGGATTCTTTTATTGCTCTATCGTGAAAAATGGGCAAGGAGGCACACTAATAACCTGAACTCTTTTGCAGCAGGTGCTATATTAGGGGCGGTATTTTTACACCTCTTTCCAGGGGCTGTTAGCGTTGTGGGGGAAGGCGCTTTCTTCTGGGGATTGGTAGGATTTTTCATCTTTTATATCTTAGAAAATATGGTAGTGATTCACAGCAGCGCAGAAAAATTTTACCTGGAACACGATGAACACCACCATCTATCCTCCAGTGCATTAGTGGCGAGCATTGGGATTGGGCTTCACTCATTAATTGATGGCTTGGTAATCGGGGTTGGTTTTGATATAAACCGCCACATTGGGAGCATAGCTACTATCGGGGTTATTTTGCATGAACTCCCTGAGGGAATGGCTATCTTTTCTGTCCTGTTAGAAAGTTCTATCAGCCGCAACAAGGCCATTTTCTATTCGGTCGTGGTGGCACTTGCTACACCACTTGGTGCGATATTATCTATTTTTTTCCTGAGCGGTTTAACTGAACATACAGTTGGGGTATTATTAGCCTTAGGAGCCGGGACATTTCTCTATGTATCTGCGTCTGATTTAATTCCAGCGACCCATTTAAGGACCAATAAATTCAGCGCCATTTCCTTAACATCTGGAGTAGTCTTCCTTTATTTAATGGCACGGCTTTTCCCAGAATAATATGATTGGGAGAGAAACCTTACTCCAATTCAAGGAATAAACGACATTGTACTGGCAAAACATTGCCTTTTTGCTTCATATCCTCCATTCATTCAATTTATCTTCTAACAGAGGGTGGGGTTTTAGGGTATATTGGACATCTCTTATCTGACACAATACCTCGGTATCTCTACTATTTCTACCATCGCTATACCATGCTGTAAGAGCTGCTATTAATTCCATTTCCTTTTCTTCAGGCTCGCCTTCTGCAATGATAACAGGTCCTGGATAATTTAATGGCCTTGCTATCCAGTGATTGTTATTGTATCTCTCTAAAAAGATATTCTCCGATTCGTCTCTTCCAACTATCACCTTTACATTATCAGACAGCCTGAAATGCCTGCCCACGCCAAGAAGTATAATATCTTCATGGGATATGCTCTTGTCTTTACGGTGTGTAATCAGGTCTTTAAAGCGTCTGGCATAGTTTTTATCAGTGAGGAAACAGCATCCCCCGGCAGGTTGGGGGTAGTCAGTTATACCGAATATTCTTGCCAATTCCATCTGGGGTTTCCTTGACCTGCCCTTAATATCAAATAACTTCTCCCTATCAACCCACCCATTCTCTTCAGGGAGGGTCTGGGGGAGCAGCTGTGCTGAGAGTGGACGTAGAATAAGCCTCTTTAGTCCACTTTCTTTTTCAATCAGGTTCATCGCATCCCTGTGTTGTGACATGGGTCTTTGGCCAAGAACCTCTCCTGTAATGATGAATCTTGCACCAACTTCTTCCATATATTCCTTTGCCTTCTTGAGCATGAATATACGGCAGTCTATACATGGATTTATGGCTGAACCATATCCATGTTTTGGCTTGGTCACCATCCTTAGATATTCTTTAGATATGTCTATAAGTTCTACCTTTACTCCAAGGTCAGCACCTGCCCTTAATGCCTCATTCCTTATGGGCTTTCCTTCTGCTCGCTTACCACCTACTCTTCTTCGCTGTTCAACGATACAGAATCCTGTATAGAAGTTCAATGCCTCAACATCTATACCCAATCCAGAGACAATCTTCACTGCAAGGGTACTATCCAACCCGCCTGAAAGTAATGCTATCGCTTTTATCATACCCCTCACCTTAATCCTCTCCCACAAGGGGCGAGGGATTTGGTTCTATGATTACCTTGAGACATTTATCACCACTGCTTGCGACCTTAAAACCCATCCCTATTTCATTAAGACTTAATCTATGGGTAATCATATCTTTAACAACCACTCTGCCATTCTGAATAAGTTCTATTGCCTGAGTCAAATCCAATTGACTTGCACCATAAGATGTTATCAAGGTGACTTCATCCTTCCACAGTTTATTAAAATCAACAGGGACAGTCTCATCGGGTTTTGGCACTGCGAAGAATAGGACAGTGCCACCCCTATCAATTGAGTTTAATGCCTGCGTAACAGAGGAAACTGCCCCGGTGCAAATTATAACCCTGTCAACAAGTCTGCCTTGATTTACTTTGCGGATATAATTTGGTATATTTTCATTCGCATGGACAACGTATTGGGCACCAAACCTATTGGCTCTAGACATCCGATATTCATTAATATCGGTAGCGACAATCGTTCCTGCCCCAAGCGCACGGGCTAATTTGATATGAAGCAAGCCGGCTATACCACAGCCCAGAACGAGCATACTGTTACCTGGCTTGACATTTGCCTGTCTTTGACCTCGTATGACAGTCCCTAACGGCTCTATAAATGTCCCATCTTCATAAGACATATCGTCAGGCAGGAGAAATACACCGCGGTCCACGTTAATCTCAGGTATACGCAGATATTCTGCAAATCCGCCAGGGTAAAAATTGGTTGAACGTAAGGTATCACAGGTAGTATGATGTCCACTTAAACAGAATCTACACGTATTGCACGGAACATGATGGGTTACAGCGACCCTATTACCTTTCTTGTATTTATTTACCTTCTCTCCAACTTCAATTATATCCCCTGCTACTTCATGACCCAAAACCAAAGGTGCTTTTTTTATACGATACCACTCCATCAGGTCGCTGCCACAAATACCGCTGGCTTTAACTTCCATTAGCATTTCTCCAGGACCTATCTGGGGAACAGGCATCTCTTCTGCCCTGACATCCTTATTGTTATAATACATTCCTACTTTCATTATTTTTTCCCTAAAATCTTATAAATCTCATAAGCCTCTTTAGTCGATTTATTTTCATGGACGATTGCCCTCACAGCCTTTATCATGGCAACTGGATTTTCTGACTGGAATATGTTTCGCCCCATATCCATGCCCTTAGCACCATCCCTGATAGCATCGGACGTGAATTGCAGCGCTTCTTCTTCTGGTACTTTCTTACCCCCGGCAATAACTATCGGAACAGGGCAACCTTGGACAACCTTTTCAAAACCCTTGCAATAATACGCCTTCACTATATGTGACCCAATCTCAGCAGCAATACGGCACGCCAAACCTAAATATCGCCGGAATTCATCTTCCATACCAGGTTGTCTAAGTTTATCCAGGTCCCTGCCAACTGCTACTATCCCTAATACAGGGATGCCGTATCTATTTGCTTCATTAATTACCTTGGAAAGGTTTTCTATCGTCTGTCTTTGATGTGGAGAACCCACATATATGGACACAGAGACACAAACGGCATTAAGGCGGATTGCATCCTCTATAGAGGTGGTAATGATTTCATCATCTAATTCGTCCGGCCTTGCCATGCTATTACCGCCGGATACTCTAAGAATTATCGGTGTAGTGGTTTTAGGGTCTACACAGTTTCTCAATACCCCCCGCGTGGGACTGAGTGCATCACAAAAGGTGAGAAGCGGTGCAATTGTTTTTCTGACGTCTTCTAACCCGGTAGTGGGACCCTGGAAATATCCATGGTCAACAGCCAACATAACACTTTTACCAGTATCTGGTCTGAACATCTTAGCTAAACGGTTTTCTAATCCCCAATCCATTTAAGTCGCCTCCTTATTCTTTTTATGGTTTTATTATAACCTTCAGTGCATCTCCGCTCTTCGCTGTTTCTATACCCTTAACTATATCGTCCAAAGGAAATTCATGTGTTAAGAACTTCCTGGCATCTACCCTGCGAGATGCTATCAATTCCACTGCCTCTTCAAATTGTGACCTGTAAGAGGCAAATGCACCAAATACGCATATCTCCTTATAATGTATCTCATTACTATCCAATTTAATATAAGGGTCATCCTTGGGTATGCCGGCAAAAAAACTTATCCTCGCATTCTTATTAGCCATCCTTATAGCCTGCTCCTGGGCAATCTTTGCAGAACATGCTGTAATAATAACATCAGCACCCTGCCCAGAGGTTTCTTCCAACACACGTTTCACAGGGTCCTCTTTAGACGAACTCAAATAAAGGTCAGCCTTGAATCTTTTGGCAAGGTCCAACCTTGACTGTGATTGAAAATTTATCAAAATTATCTTTGATGCGCCCTTCTGCCTTGCAAGTTCTATATGCATACAGCCTATAGGACCTGCACCAAATATAACCACAACATCACCCCTGGATATATTGAGATATTTCTGGCCGTTGATGCAGCAGGAAAGTGCCTCAACCAAAGATGCCTCTTCAGAAGATAGGCGAGCAGGTACCGGCAGGAGGTTACCCTGTGCTACAGCCTCTTTCGGGATGAGCATATATTCTGCAAATCCACCAGGAAACGCATAACCTATCGCCCTGTAACTAAGGCAGAGATTATGGAGACCTTTTTTGCAAAATTGACATTCCCCGCACCCTACTGAGGTTACAATCACCACCCTCTCGCCTGATTTTATCCCTGTTACTCCAGCGCCAAGTTCTTCTACTGTCCCTGCTATCTCATGCCCCATGATGTGAGGAGGGACAACGTTCTTCTGCCCCTTGTAATATATCCGGACGTCTGTCCCACATATTGCACAGACTGCTACCTTAAGCAACACCTCTCCTTCTTTTGGATTTGGTTTCTCAACATCTCTTACCTCTATCTTCTCAGGCCCTAAAAATACAGCTGCTTTCATTTTTTCATAAGCCTCACAGTCTCATCAAAACTCTTTATCCCTTGTGTGCAGCCAATCGCCTGGACACAGCATGCACCTACAGCATTGCCAAGTCTTCCACACCTTTCCACATCCCAGCCTTTAACAACCCCGGTCAGGAAGCCGGCAACAAAGGCATCACCTGCACCTGTAGCATCTACTGTCTTAACCTTAAAAGGTGGTATGAAGTGCCTCTTATGGTTCGTAGCGATATAAGAACCCTTTGTCCCCATCTTGAGCCCCACTGTCTTAACACCATGGAATAATAGAAAGTCTGCAATATCTTCAGGCTCTTTCTTACCAGTTATCATCTTTGCCTCCTCAATACTCGGAAGGAATATATCAATAAATGGCAGGGATGGTTTTATAGTCTTGAACCAGTCTATCGTAGAATTCCATGCTGTATCTAAAGACGTGGTCACACTAAAATCCTTTGCTTTTTTAAGGAGTCTGGCAGTAGGCTTGCCATCAAATCCAGGCATCAGGTTAGACCCGGCTATGTGGAGTATCTTTACCTTCTTAACCACATCAAGGTCTATATCATTTAGAGAAAGCCTCGCATTTGTGCCAATATAATGGAAGAAACTCCTTTCACCATCTGGTGCAATCATAACAAATGTAAAAGAGGTGTTTACTTTTTCATCCCTTTTCATACCACTCGTGTTAACGCCTTCTGCCTTAAGTTTCTGCAGGATAAAATCCCCAAACCCGTCCTTGCCCACCTTACCCATCACCCCTGTAGATATGCCTAATCTTGCCAGTCCTATAGCTGTATTATTGGCACATCCACCTGTATGAAGTTCTACCCTGTCTATCAACTCTAACCTGCCGCGTTTAGGCATCTTTGTAATGGGTTTTGCCAGGACATCTGCTGCAACTATACCTAAAGATAAGACTTCCATACCTCATCTCCTCTCTTATCACCTATATGCATTATAGAATCATCCTTTCTCCCAAGAACCTGTCTCTCTCTTTTTCCTCAATCCTTCCCTGTACCCAGCCGTTTTCAAGTCCCATCTCAAACATCATATTGCATGCCTCCTCATATTCTCTTTCTCTCAATGTGCGGCTGATAAGTGGATAATCCATAGCCTTGAAACTTGGATGATACTGGTCCATCAGGCTTATATACGTATCTGGAGAGATTTCATCCCTGATAAACTTCATAATATCATGTGTCCCTGAAAGTCCATTTGGTAAGACAAGGTGCCTGATAATCAAACCCTTTTTGGCTATTCCATTCTCTAATCCTAAAAAGGATAGACCTTCCCCATTCCACATAAGGGAAGGGTCTAATTCTAAAACGCCCACTTGTCTATGCATCTCACGGATAGCGCTCCTATTAAGGCGTGGATAATCAGGTGCATTGGAATACTCTCTTGCAACATCCTCATCAGCATATCTCATATCAGGTAGGTATATGTCCACTATCCCCTCTAATAGGCGTAATACCTCAGCCAGTTCGTATCCGCTCGTATTGTATACTATCGGTATAGACAAACCGCCTTCTATTGCAATAGAAAGGGCATGTATAATTTGTGGCATAAAATGGGTGGGTGTAACTAAGTTTATATTATGGCAGCCTACCTTTTGCAGGGAAAGCATCATTGAGGCAAGTTCTTCTATCTCTATCTCCTCACCTTTCCCTAACTGGCTAAACTGGTAATTCTGACAATATACACACCTCATGTTACAGTAGGTGAAGAATATAGTGCCAGAGCCATGCACACCAGATAGAGGTGGCTCTTCGCCAAAATGGGGATCGGCAGAGACTACAGCGGGCTTAAAACCTCCCTTACAAAATCCCTTCTCACCCTTGAGCCTGTTTACCTTACACCTGCGCGGACAAATCTCGCAACTCTCAAGGAGTTTGTATGCGTCCTTGGCTACACTTTTAAGTATATCTACTTTCATAATTTTATTCTTGGTGGGCCCACAAGGACTCGAACCTTGGACCAAGAGATTATGAGTCTCCTGCTCTAACCAACTGAGCTATGGGCCCATGCGGATTATATAATAGCAGAATTCTGTAGATATTTCAAGGGTTTTTTTGGATTTTTGTGGATTTTGGATTTTTGTCGCCCTGAAATTTCAGTTCCATCTTCCTTTTAACACGCAGGGCTTCAATCCCTCCTAGCCAATATATTATGAAATGGTTTAAAGGTTGTATAACGACATAGAAGATGGAGCATTAGCGTCCATGTTTGACAGATATGCTTACATTGAGTCCTGCCTTTTCCAGTATTTTAGCACAAACTCATCAGGTAAAAGAGAATTTGTCTTGCTGGTTTGAAGTTTATACGAACCTACCAGTCCCGCTGTGGTATATCTGAACCATCTGGGCGATCTGGACTTGGTATTTTGGGATACCTTCCTTTGGACCAAATGACACGTAAGACTGGATGTCGTTCTTTAGGTATAACACGCCAAGCAGTCGCCGCTTGCTGATTCAAGCAATCTATTAAATCGCTGGCTGACTTAACGGAAAGATTGCCTGTAGAATACCATTCAAGGATTTTGAAAGTTGCGTCTTGCATGAGTTCAGCGGGAATTATGACTCGTGGACCGAAGATATACGTTGGGCCTCTTGTGCAAGATTGGGCATGAGCTATTCCTGGAAAACCACCGTTACAAGAGTAGGAGATGAAAATTGAAGATTTGGGCATTCTACTGAGAAGGGAAGCAAGATCGTGCCATAGAACAGGTTCATTACATACGCAGAAACCTCCTAGTGATGGATGACCATGAGCACCAACTATTAGAACCGATTTTTCTTGAATAGAGACCAAATACGACTCAATATGACCTTTAAGTTCGTCTGGTGAGGAAGTATGGAATGATGAGAGAGTAAACTTTGTCGACCTGCCTTGCACCGTGAGAAAACCATGGAGAGGTTCCTCAAGGCTCAGAAAACCACGTTCATCAGGACAAAAGCAATTAATATAGACTATCTGAATCATCGCCTACGATGAGATTTACATTCAACGATAGATGTAGTCATGCATTTACGATGTGGGGACAAAAACTCGCTCGTTGGGGTCAAAGACACCGTCATCACGTGCACAGTAATATAGTCGGTGCCAGCGAGCCATGGATTCTTCCCATTGTGGTAATAGTGAATCTGCTTCTATCCTTCTTCCCTCAGCAGCAATATAGCACCAAACCAAAATAGTGATCCCCCCAAATATACATATAATAGCCATTAAAACAGATGAAAAAGCGAAGAGTATACCAATACACAAAAGAGCTATTCCAGTACCAATCTGTGCACTAGGTATCTTTTGTGCCGTGGGCTTGGAAGGAGGAGAAAGCCGGCTACTCAATAGGCTCTGGCTTCCACCTTTCAAGTTGGTATAACCGCCAGCAACGCTTGTCTGCCCTTTGCCAATGGGCACCGCTACGCCTATAGAAGGGCCTGAATACGTCCCAGTGGTAATACCACCTGAAAATATAGCAGACACTTTCTGCACCATATCAACCTGCCCGCACTCTGGACAATTCAATTGTTCAGCGGTCATTTTTGTCTCCTTTTTGGAAGAATTTAAAACTTCGTATATACTACGTTTTATTTACCGTATTCCAAAAATGCCATTGGAGAAACTATTTTTAGTTTTGAGAACTCGGACTTTAGCGTGGTTTCACTTATCTCAAGGAGGTCTTTATCACCAGTAATCAAAAAATCTGCATCGGCAGCAAGACAACATTCAAGAACCATATTATCTTCATTGTCTCTACAAAGGGATAGATTCTTTTTAGGAACAACCACTTTTGCATTGACAACAAACGAGGCAATACCAGAAAGAAGTGACCTCAATTGAAGATGGGTTATCTTACCATCTACTTCAAGTTCTATAGGTGTATCTCTATATTCTTTAAGAAGTTGGGAAGAAACCCATATATCAGTTTCACTAAATGCCTTTTTAACTGCGCCTTCAGGAACACCTCCGAAGATAAAGGCAGATATAAGTACTCCAGTATCAATGACTACCTTATCTTTGAGTTTCTTCGTAGAACTTTCTCCTTACTTTCTTTACTGCTCTCTCTATATCTTTGACCGCTAAGGTAGTTTTTCTGAATGCCTCCTTAGCGATTTTAAGGGTAGCATCTAACCTATCCTCAGGAGACAGCACAGAAAGAATATAATCTTCTGGACTAATCTGTGTCATGGTTTTCATCTTAAAATATTCTCCTTTCTCTTATAAGATTACATATCTAATTATATATAACTTTTGAATTAAAAGCAAGTTTTTTATTTTTTGAGTTTGATGTTAGTTAATTATATTCCTAACTCAATATAAACTGGATAATGGTCGGAACCTATATCAGTCCCAATTTTCCTATCTAATGTTACAATATCGGTTGAGATTAAACAATGGTCAATTGGTATTAACATTATAGGTAGCATAGTTGGCCAGGAAGGATTAATGCCAAATCCTATCCGTGTATCATGCAACCTCATTTTATTCCTAAATTTTTTGAAATAATAAGACCAGGAAGTCATATTTAAATCCCCTAGAACTATCAGTGAATCTCCAAAATCTTCCCTGTGGGTAATAATTTCTTCCAATTGTTCATTCCTCATGTAAAAATACTTACGATTCCCCGGAGGTAATAGATGTGTAAATAAAATCGTAACAACATCTTTATTCAACTCAATTCTCGCAACTATACTTGGAGGAGCCCATTCGCCAAAGTAACGAACCCCGGCATCTTTGAAAGGCATTTTACTATATAATCCTATCCCGAAGTTATCCTCACCCGGACATAACTCTCTGAATTTGTAAATGTTGAGTAAAGGTTCTAATTCTGAAACCCAGATATTATTGATTTCCTCCAGCGCCAATATATCCGGATTAACCTCCTTAACATATTCAATAACCCCTTTGTAATTTGAATTTGACGTGCAAACATTCATAAGGAGAATTTTAATCTGGTTATTAACTTCTGGATTTGCGTGGAACTGATAAGGCTTGATATAAAATGGGATAATTAAAAATAAATTTATAGAAATAAAAGGCAATGTAACTAATAACAGTTTCTTTCTCTTCCTGAAAAGAAAGAAGGCTAAACAAAATAGCAGGATAATTAAATATTGAACTCTAAAATGTGAGGTTTGGTCTAATAGAAAATCAATTTTCCCCAGAAAACCCGTAACAGTAAAAATGCATGTCAGAATCAAGATTACCTCAATAAGCCCATTAACAGTAACTTTTTTCTTTAACACTTTATTCATTTTTTATTTGAGACCAATGCGTCTCACTAATTTTTACCGCATACCTTGGCTTTTATAAATAGGACCCATACGATTAGGAGGCCAGCATATTTTGTATACCTTTCCAATTACATCCTCTTCAGGAACAGAACCAAAAAATCTGCTGTCTCTACTATTTTTGCTGTTATCACCTAAGACAAAAAGAGAATGTTCTGGCACTATGAAGGATTCGTCTTCACCACCAAATTTTCCTGTTGCTATGTACCGAATATTTTGAAACGGTGGACTTTCTAATTTATTACCATTGACATAGATATTCCCATCTTTTATTTCAATAATTTCTCCCCCGAATGCTACTATCCGTTTGACAAAATTACGGTTACGCCCTTCAGTGTATTTAAAAACGATGATGTCTCCACGTTCAGGAACATATTTTATATGTTTTTTAATAAGGATTCTATCACCCCTTCTAAAAGTTGGTTCCATACTGCCGGTTGGAATCTTAAATACCTGAACACTATTTCTCATAATCAGAACGTCAAGAAAAATGTTTGATAGAATCAGTAAAGCAAGGATTGTAATTAACCTCTTTGAACCCTCACGATGAACCGGGGATGATATATAAGCATGATAACAAACAAATGCTGAGAAAATACTTCCAAAGGTCAAAATCAATAAATTAGCATTTTCGGTAATTATCACCGAGATAAAACAGGCAAAAAAGATAATACCCCAAAGCCACTTTTTAATATATAAATGCCCGATTCCTGGTAATATCTGTGAGATGAAAACTGCAAGCCAAGGGTCTTTAACTTCTTTTCGTGTCCTTTCAAAATCTTCTCTATTTTCCTTTTTTATACATCTATGAGCATCAAAAAGATTCCAGACTTGAATAACCGCAAACGATAATAAGAAAATTGCACCAATTATTGCATTGCCTGTTGGGCTGAATACCAACCATCCTCCCAAAGAGAGCAATACGATTTGTGCAAATATAAGAATACATCCTCTCAGTACCTTACCTGAATATATCTGCCCTATTCCAGAAAAAACCATTGATAAATTTACAGCAAACCAGGGTTCTTTACTATTTTTCTCCACACTCAACTTCCTTCTCTTTCAGTAGTCTGTGGTAAATATAAAGAAAATTTGGACATGCCGGTTTATTCAGAAACATTAAGAAGCGTGTTCTCTCTTACAAAATTCTGTTATTCTTCTGGTTCGCAATATAATTATCCATACTATAGGAAGGACAATAGTCCACAATGGACGCCATGGGCTTACTCTTAAATAAGGGTTAGGGTCATAGAAATCTTTTCTCCATGGCAAAAGGATATCAATTACACCAAAAAGAACTGTTAACCAGAGAAATGCTAATATGGTACTTCTTGCTCCCAAACTCGGATACCTACAGCAGGTAACTACAAAAAACACAGAAAACATGTAACAGGCACTCATATTCCAACCTGTAATCGGCATCATAATTTCTCGGAGTTTCTCAGGACCAAAGAATCCCGTCACAATATCAAGGACTGAGACTATAATCACAAATATTAAGTACAGGAGCAATGCAGGCGGCATATTACGCCACCGAACCGGTTTGACCTTACTATTTATTGTTTCATGGCAACTCATACCAGTCTCTATCTCTTGACCAGATTTCCTTAGTTATTTTTCATCCTCAATTATTGGCGCACCCAATTTCTTTTCCAATTTATTAATGTAAAATAAAATTAAAACCTGAGCAATAAACCATGAAAAACATAGTCCCAGAAATAGCCACCGAGTAGACTCAAGAATTTGTTCCAAAAGACCTTTTGCAGACAATATCGTAACTAAAATTATTGAGAAAATGGACCATAATAGATATTCCTTCAAGTTCTGTTTATACTGACTGCGTTCATATAATATGGTTGCCCCATCAATTCTTTTATTCATCCATTTTTTAGAATAATAGTATAATGGGATGCTCAAAATTAGACCAAGCAAAAGTCCTTTTACCATAACTTCCATTTCCCCATCACTTTGAAAAACAAATAATAATGTAAAGAATAAACTAGCGCCTAACCCGTAATGCATTCTCATTTTAAGTCGCGTCCCTTTGAATTTATGAAGTTTTGCAACATAACTAAATATTATGAATCCAAGCATTCCAAATCCAAAAAAGATATATGACAGCATAATTTTCTCGGACCTCCTTATCCTGAATTACATGGTGATATAACCGATGAGTAATGGAGCGAAGAAGCCACGAGATTGCCACGGGCTTTGCCCTCACAATGACAGATTGGGACAGGCTGCGTGAAGCAATCTCATAAATATGATTATACTGATTACCTATTTATTATGAAATAAACACTCGCTTATCTCCCTTGGCCACCACAATAAGTAAAATAATATTGATAATAACTCCAAATGACCCGCCAATTAAAACAAAAATACCCATAAATGGCATAGCAGTCATTGCGATTAATCCTTTTAAGATGGAAAAACCAATGCTTATACCAGCAGCCAAATAGAACATTTTAACAGATGACTTTTTAATTTGAAGAATCCCAATTGAGGCAAAGATATAGAACCCGGCTATGATTAAAGCCATAATTCCTGATATTATACACCATGAATCAAACCATTCAGGTGTATCCCAAATTTTTTGCATCATATTCATAACTTCCTGTGGGGACCCTTGTTGCTTTTCCAACATCTTCTGCATTTGTGGCATCATTTCTTTTTGCATCTCAATCATTTTGGGCATCATCATTGTTTGTCCGGCACCTAAAAGACCGAAACATCCCAAGATAATACCTATAACACCTACGATTTTTGTCCAGGTCTGTTCTTTCATTTATTCCTCCAATTTTTCTGAAATATTATTCTGGATAATATTTCTTCATTTGTTTATCCTGTAATTTTAACTGCCTATCCATTTCATCTATTTCTTGAGTTGTTTCAGTAGATTGAGATGGCAGCGAAAAATTTTCAATTTTGAAAGTTCTATGTTGTGTCCCTATTTTTACAGCATCGATTCTTAGAAGCTCAGCGTCCGACAACCATTCCTTATCAATTTTTGGTAGAGGTCCACTTCTATTATTCACATATGTAAAATCAAACTGTTTAGCTTTTGTTTCGAGACGCATTGGGCCAAAAGGTGCCATCATATCCGCATATAAATTACTCTCAATCTCTGCCAAGAACGCCTCATTTCGTTTCTTATTCACTATTAAATAAACACGATTGTAATCCGAATAAATATCTCGTGCAAAATTGTATCGCGATTTCTTTTTAACTTCCCTATCAAACAATAAATTTGTTTTCTTTTCAGCAATGATAACTGATACCCCATTTGGTCTTTCAAGGATGTCGTATATTACTATTTGCTCCGAACCGAATAAATCTCTTGCGCCTTGTTTCAAAGGTACTCGTGAACCGATTTCATATTTATAAATTTCGAAATCAGCATCAGCTAAATAAGTACCTGTCTTATTTCTATATTGATTGAAATCTGATTCTTCTAAACTAAATATTTCCGTATAAGATAGCTGCTCCTTAAATGGATTAAGTAATTTAATTTGCCCCAAGACAGCCTCCAAAGGCGGCATAAATTTTTCACTGGAAAATGCCTCCTTTTTACTTGTTGAAACATATTTTGATTTAAGAGTTGTCCCATCAGCATATTTCATCTTCACATCCTTTAATTCCTTCAAAATGGCGAATTGCCCGGCAGGTAATCCGCTAACTGTTTCTTTAGCACTTATAGACTTTTCCCTAGCGTCTTTTTTGCGAAAACGGACCTCATCAGATATAATAACGCCTTCAGGGTTAAAACCGACAGATAATGATTGTGATATATTAACGGCACTTTTATCATACGGAACCTCTTTTAGAAAATCCCAATTCCATGGTCTCGTGAAACACATCATAACCAGATAGGCAACAACAAGCCACCTTATTGTTCTTGCAGTGTATCTGGTTAAAAACTGATGGGCCACAAGAATAAAACCGATTAAAATAATATATATGTCTTTTGCAGTTCTGCATGATGCTTCTAAAGAAGGGTTCCCAATTAATTCAAAATTATAAAAAATATTCATAATTTTTATGGTTTTCGGCAATAACATCATAATCACAGAACTAATAATTACTATGACCGCAAACACAGCGAAAATTATAATTCCAACGAGCGCATATTTACTAAATTGTGGCGTTAAAATAGCCAGGATTAAAAAGGGAATAATAAAAACTAATTTTTCCATTAATATTTCTGGTACCGCAAGCAATATGCGATGGCCAGTTACACCGTTTGTTACTAAAACAGACATCTCAGCGATAAGAGGTAATGCAACTAATAAGGTAAATATGAAACATGATTTTGTAATTAGTAATCCCTTCCTGGAAATCGGACGGGTAAACCAAAATGCCGTTGCTCCGACTAAAGAATCATCTTGAATCAACAAAGGAACAATAACAATTATCATCAAACCCTGCAGAAAACTAAACAGCTTTGTAAACAAAGGTAGAAACATCTGAAACTCTAGAAATTCGGTGGCTAAATTAATCCCGCCTATGCTTAAAGCTGATTGAGCAAGAATAAGCAAGAACCAAACAAGAAGCAAGCTTTTGATGCGTAAAAAATCTTTTTTGAACAAATACGGTATAAAGTTCATAAGTCCATCTCCTATAATTCAGAAATCTTAAACTTCTTGGCAAATACAACAAATATTTCGCGTAAAGACATTCCCGATATTTCTATATTGGAACAATTGGGGAAAATTTCACGGATATTATCTTCACTCTTTCCTTTAACATACTGACTATCCACAAACTGAACTGCACGATCCTGTTGTTTTGGCAAAAACCATTCTTCGGGAAATCCTGATTTAATATCAGTTGCTTCATTTGTAATCAGCTCAATGCGTCTAAATCTATTTTGCAGTACTTCAGTTTGTTCGACGAGCTTTAATAATCCTTTATCAATAATACCTACCCGATCAGCTAATCTTTCAACTTCGTCAATATCGTGAGAAGATATGAATATTGTCCAATTCTCACTTTCGGTAATATCTAACACTCCTGATATAAATTCATCACGAACTAAGGGATCCAAACCGCCAAAAGGTTCATCAAATATTAACAATTTTGGTCTATAGGCTAATGATGAAACTAACGCCGCTTTCATTTTCATGCCTCGTGAGAGACTCCTCAATTTCTGCTTTGAAGGCAAACTAAATTGCTCCACCAAATCATTACAGAACTTATCATCCCACGTTGAATACATCTTCTTACAGTAATTTAAAAACTGGTCTACTGTCATCCATTCTGGCATTTCTTGATTCTCAGATACGTATCCAATTTGAGCAAATTCTTCCGGACCAAGTTCTTTAGAATCGACTCCTAATACAGTCGATGAACCTTGTGTGGCTTTCATAATATTGAGTATAACCTTAATTGTCGTTGTTTTACCTGCTCCGTTCGGACCAAGGAAAGCAAAAATGCTACGCGCTGGAACAGTTAAATTTAAATTCTGAACAGCTATGTTTTTACCAAATCGTTTCGTTAAACTTCTTGTTTCAATAGCATTATTCATTCTTTTCCTCCCTTACTATCTAATTTCCAATGACGATCAATCGCATCCATAATTTCTTCTTTATTGATAGATAATCGTTTGGATTCAACAATTAATTTTTCTACCTCATCATTAAGAATTCTATGACGTTCAGCCTTGGTTGCCACGCCTAATTCAGAAACAGTACTCCCAATACCAGGTTTTATTTCTAATATATTCTCCCTGACTAAATGAGATACCACTTTTTGAGCAGTGTTAGGATTTATTCGCAGTTCCTTACTCATTTCTCTGACTGATGGGAATCGGTCTCCTGCCTTCAATTGTTCTGTCACAATGGCCTTTTTCACAGCATACACCACCTGTTCATAGATTGGAATGCCAGACTGAAATTTTATTGTAAAATTTATCATATTTAAGAACCTCGGTTTGTCAAATGCCTAATCAGAGAACTCCAACTCTTATTTAACTGTATTATATCACATAGTACACAGGTTGTCAAGAAAAAATGAAATGTTCTTGAAATAGTAAAGTGGGTTTTGAAGATTTTAAACCACAGATAAAAAAGCGAGGGAAAATGACGTCTTATTTCTGGTGTCTAAATAGTGTCCATCAAGTGTCCACATTTTTCAAAAATTGGGTGAAATTCATAAAAACAGAATGAAATAGAATTTAATTCTATCTTGTTGAGATAAAATAAGAAGGGCTGTTTCTGCTGGTATATCAAGAACTTACAAAAACAGCCCTGAAATGGTTATGAGTCTCCTGCTCTAACCAACTGAGCTATGGACCCATGCGTATTATACTATAGCAGAATTCTGGAGATATTTCAAAGAAAATGCCCTTAACGCAAAGGGAAGGAGGTTATGAGTCTCCTGCTCTGCCAACTGAGCTATGGACCTTGCGCTAATTTCCCTTCTTACCCTTTTCTATGTAACATGTGGAATCTATTCCGCCGCGGGTATTATATGTAACTGTAACCTTAAGATACCCTGGGCGTAACAACTCATATATATCCTTAAAGATTATGTTAGTTACCTCCTCCTGATATAACCCCACATTTCTAAAAGAGATTAGATAATATTTAAGGGACTTCAGTTCCAGGCATAATTTAGACGGCACATATTCAATCGTTACTGTCCCGTTATCTGGCAAGCCGGAGAATGGGCAGACACTTGTGAATTCTCTCGTCTTATATTCAATGTATTGAGTCTCACCCTTATAAGGGAAGGTCTCTAAAAAGTCTTTCTTTATCTTGTCAGGTTTGTCAAAAGCAAATCTTCTACCTTCTGGTTTTGGCATATTGTCTTCCTTATTTTCCTTCTGCAAGTCTTAAGGCAAGGAATTCAGGTAACCCTGCATTAAGTATCTTTTCCTGTGTAATACGAAAATCATAGACTACCCTTTTGATATGGACTCTCTTTAGAGCAGTATCATATATAGCATAACAGGCCCGTGTATCCCCATCTCGCGGCTGCCCTGCACTGCCAGTATTAACTATCTGTTTACTCCCCTCTATGAACTCCATCTCAGGGTCAAAGAGATATTTTATCTGGCCTTCCTCATCAGTAAATATTACAGGCACATGGGTATGCCCTATAAAACAGACGCTTGTCTTAAGGATATTCAAAGTCCGCCTTGCCATAGGTATACTCTCCATATAATAGAACATCTCTGGAGAATGAAGGGTTGCATGGACTAATGTTATATCTTCATCTTGATAGACTAATTTTAATCCTTTTAGATATTCCTTATACTCATCACTCAAGACTCTCCTTGTCCATTCAATAGCCTCTTTTGCAGACTCATTAAAATATTCGGTCTCTATTACGCCACCTACTGCCCAGTCATGATTCCCGCATACAATGATAGGGTTAAGCCCCCGTATCTTATCTATACATTCCTTTGGATTGGCGCCATATCCTACTATATCTCCGCCACACACATATCCATCTACGCCATCTTCTTGCAAGGCATGCAGGACATTGTCCAATGCCTCTATGTTACTGTGTATGTCAGAAAATATTCCGTATCTCATTTCTAATCCATAAAGGATAGACCTTACCTATTCCTCATAAGGGAAGGGTCTAATCCTAAAAAGGATAGACCTTCCCCATTCCACACAAGGGAAGGGTCTAAAATTCTTTTTCATTGAATAACAGAAATGCAATTAGCATCATGATAAAAGCATATATTAAGCCATAGGATATCACCTTGAAAAGGTATTCATCGGAAATATGCCCCCCTATTACTATGTTGTTACGCATATTAAAGTTTTCAAAGTTAGGGAGGATAGTCTTTAATATGGTCATGATAATCTTAACAGCAACACTTTCTGTATGCTCTATCATATGGTCCAATCTCGGGGTTAGATGCCCCACTATATACATAAATATGCCAAATGTAGCATTGAATAGACTTGAGGCAATGGTAGATACGCAAATGGTGATAGAGGCTACTACTACAAGTTCAAAAAAAGTAAGAATTAAAGCCTTAATTATCTCTATATCCCACCTATCCTCTTTTAGATAGACGAGTGACAAAAATACTATACTCATGATAACGAGTGTTATAAATATGATAATTACGGCTCCCAAAAATTTGCCCAGGACAAATTCCGCTTTCCTTACAGGCTTGGTAATAATCGTGGATATAGTCTTATTCTCTATCTCGGCTGGTATCAGGCTACTTGCCCCAAATACTGCGATAAGCATACCAAAGAACATGATACTTCCCAATCCCATGTCCTTGATAATCTTTAGTTCTTCACCAGGCGATAGATAAGTGAAGAAGACGGAACTGACGATTATTACGAGTGCAAATATAAGCAGGACATTCAAGGTCTTCTTCCTCACAGCCTCCCTGAATGTATTATTCCCTATTGCAAGGGCTTTCTTCATCTTCTTACCTCCTCCGTAACCTATTTTTGTTCTTTTCTTCTACGCTTTTAGCAATCTCTTCTTTATATCTTTTTACCTTTTCTCTTATCCTGGGGTATTTTATTCCCAAGATCTGTGCTGCAAGTATCGCTGCATTACAGGCACCTGCTTTGCCAATGGCCATAGTAGCAACAGGAACGCCAGACGGCATCTGAACTGTAGAAAGAAACGAGTCTATCCCTCCTAATGCCTGGGTCTGCATTGGCACACCTATCACTGGCAAAGTGGTCAATGAAGCAATCACCCCGGCTAAATGGGCTGCCCCTCCCGCACCAGCGATTATTACCTCCAAGCCACGGTTTTGGGCAGTGGCAGCATACTGGTGTGCCTTCTTTGGTGTGCGGTGGGCAGAGACAATATTTGTCTCATATCCTATACCGAATTTATCTAATATTTGAGATGCCTCCTCCATAACTGGAATATCAGAGTCACTGCCCATAACAATCCCCACCATTATCTTCTTATCCATCTTCCTAAGCCCCTTTCTTTATATTATCACTACCTAACAAAGGTTGATCTGAGGCAGTAACACGCAATATCTCATCTATAGTGGTAATACCTCTAATGACTTTCTGGACACCATTTTCCCGCAGAGTAGTCATCCCATTCTTTCTGGCTAACTCTTTTATCTTTGCCTCTGGTGCCCTTTGGATAATCAGGTCTTTTATGTCAGGAGTAAGGACTAGTACCTCTATAAGCCCTACCCTTCCAGCATAACCTGTATTAAGACATTCGCTGCATCTTTTACCACGGTAAAATCCAACCCTTTCCCTCTCATCTTTATCTTTTATTGCAAGAAGGAGTTCCCCTTTCAGCGCATCAGGTGGCACATAGACCTCTTTGCAATGTATGCATATCTTCCTGATGAGCCTCTGGGCTGCTACCATCAGGATGGAAGAGGTCATTAAGAATGGTTCAACCCCCATATTTATAAGCCTGATTATAGAGCCAGCCGCATCTGTGGTATGTAGTGTACTCAAAACTAAGTGGCCTGTCAGGGCAGATTTTATCGCTATATCTACAGTCTCAAAATCCCTGATCTCACCTATCATTATGATATTTGGGTCCTGCCTCAAGATAGACCTCAGGGCATTTGCAAATGCCAACCCAATATCAGGATGGGCACTGACCTGATTAATCCCATCTAATTGATATTCAACAGGGTCTTCTACAGTCACTATATTCTTCTCAAGTGAGTCTACGAACTTCAACAGGGAGTAGAGGGTTGTCGTCTTGCCACTACCTGTAGGCCCACAAATGAGTATCATCCCATAGGGTTTTGAAACGCATCTCTTGAGGTCTGCAAGTGGTTTTGGCTCAAACCCCAATTTTTCTATATCCAGGGTCAATTGAGACTTATCCAATATCCGCAGTGCTGCCTTTTCACCAAAACTTGATGGTAATATGGATAGTCTAAAATCCACCTCTTTCTCCCCCGCTATCTTTATCTTAAACCTGCCATCCTGAGGCAGTCGGCGCTGTGCAATGTCAAGATGAGCCATTACCTTCAGGCGTGATATGATGGCGTTATGCATGGATTTAGGTGGCGCCTCAAATTCCTGTAATATCCCATCTATCCTGTATCTGATGCGTAACCTGTTTTCTAATGGTTCTATCAAAAGGTCACTTGCCCTCCGCTGGACTGCCTGGGCAAGAAAGATATCTGTTATCTTTACTACAGGCGTCTCCTGTATCAGCCTCATCAATTGACTTGAATCCAGTCCCTCTTCTTTTGCCTCTTCCACTAACTCTAATTTCGTCTCTTTGATATCCTTGATTATAGATTCAAGAGCTGAATAGGCACTCTCACCATAATATTGGTCTATCGCCTGTGCTATATCCTTCTGTGTAGCAATAATAGGGCCTATCTCCATCCCTGTAATTGCCTTTATGTCATCCATTGCAAATATATTCAATGGGTCTGCCATAGCCACTGTGAGTGTATTGCCTATCTTTGAGATAGGAATGATGTGATAGTGCCTGGCAATCTCTTTCGGGACCATCTTCACAACTGATGAGTCTACTTTAAGTTTGGCTAAGTTTACTGCAGGAATATTCAACCCCTGGCTTAATGCTGCGAGCAGGTCCTTCTCACCCACATAACCTCTTTCTATGAGAATCTGGCTCAGCCTGCCCCCTTTCTCTTTCTGAAAACGGAGCGCCTCTTCAAGTTTCTCTTCAGTTAGTAACTCGCCCTCAATCAATATCTTCGTTAATCTCTCTTTAATAGATATAGCCATATCTTTATCTTTTTTAACATAATTTATGGTAATTGTCAATTAAATAAGTCTTGAACTATATAATAAGTGTGAGGCATTTGGCGCTTCCTCCGGCCTTCATGAATTCTGAAAGTTCTGCCTCATATACCTTCCAGCCAAGAGAACTAATCTCTTTTTTAAGTTTTGGACATCCTGTATTGAGAATGACACTCTTACCAATAACAACAGCGTTACATCCAAACCGCATAGCCTCATTCTTCGCAACCGGGATGAGGTTGGGTATGGTCTTGCGCAGGACAAGTCTGGCATACGAATCAAACGCATCAGGGTAATAAATAGCCGCCTCATTTCCAATCGGACAGAAACATGTGTCTAAGTGATAGAACCATTTATCAATAAGTTCAAGTGAAATAACCTCTATCTTGAGGATTTCGCTTATCTTCATATGAGAATTTATATCAGAGCGGAAATGATAACCTGCGTAAAGTCTGTCCCCAAAAAAGAGACCATCACCTGCCCCTTCAAAAGAAAACTCTTCAGGTAATTCTATAACATGATACCCGTTCTTCTTAAACCATTTCATAAAATACTTCTTTTCCCCTTTTCTCTCTTTGTAACGAAAGTTGGAGGATATAAAGGTCTTCCCATGCACCAGCCCGGCATTTGCAGTAAAGACCATGTCTGGAAGACCCTTATGCGGCTCAATAAGCCTGACATGAGCACCTGTCCCCTCGCGGGGAGGGTTCCCACTCTTTTTAGTAATTATTTCAAACAATTCCTCCCATTGTGCCGATGCCTTATCAGTTAATACTGAGCGGCTGCGGCTCATCCATGGATTTATCTCATATTCAATCTGGTAATATTTGGGTGAACACATCAGGAGGGTCGGCAAAGACATCTTGCAAGTTCCCTTAAGAAAGGCTCCAAATCTGTAACAAGTCCAATTGCCTGAAAAGTCCCCCTGTCTGTCAGTTTTGTAACTACTGCAGGGTCAATATCTACACATACAACCCTTACGCTGGATGGCAGGAGGTTTCCTGTTGCTATGGAATGTAGAGATGAGGCAATCATTATTGCTATACCAACATCTTTTATCTTACTTCGCATCATCCTCTGGGCAGCCAGGGTGTCTGTTATAACCTCAAGGAGCGGCCCGTCATCCCTGATAGAGCCAGCGAGTACAAATTCCACACCTTGCTTGATACAAGAATACATTATACCTTCCTTAATTACACCTTTGTCTACAGCATTCTTTATACCGCCTAAAGCACGTATGGTATTTATCGCCCTCATATGATGTTCATGACCCCTGACAGCCGGGATGCCTTTGTCAAGGAAGATGCCAAGCGATGTCCCATAAAGTGCCGCCTCCATATCATGCACAGCAAGTGCATTTCCTGAAAAGAGTATATTCACATAACCGCTCCTTATAATAGAAGAAAGGTATTTAGATGCACCTGTATGAATGACTGCCGGGCCTGCGACAAAAAGCACCTTCTTGCCAGACCTTTTAACATCCTTTATATAATCTGCTATCTTGCGTATTATAAGTAACTTTGGCTTTTCATAGGATACAGGGCTGGACATAAAACCGAATGCCTCACTTCCACGCGGCCGTTCTGTTGGTATCACCTTTATACCCCTATCGCCCACAACGACCCAGTCACCTTTTCGGACATCTATTATCGGGAGACAAAATACCTCCTTCTTCTCGTGCTGAACTACAATACAGCAATCCATCTCAATATCTTTAACTTCAACCCATCTATCTTTTAGCCTGACAAAGGTAGGCAGGTTTGTTGTAGAATAGAAATCACCAGGCAATATCCCATCCCTTGGTGCTTTCTTTATCATGACCTCTTCTTCCTCTCTGATTATAGCGCCATTTGCAATCGCATCTTTCAATATCCACTGGAAGTTTCTCTTTGAGTCTGCCTGAACCTCTATGCGGGCATAGGAGGGGTCCTCTTTCTTATGGCCAATGATAATCTCTTCAATCTTATAATCGCCTCCATGCCTTATTATATTATCTAAGACCTTTGGCAGGATTAAAGAGTCAATGATATGCCCTCTAAGTTCAATCGTCTCTTTATACATCATAGTTTATCCTCTTGGCGCAAAACCATGGCGGACAGTATTCTCTGTCACAGTCTTCGGTAACATAAATTGCACCAGATAGTCAGGACCACCTGCTTTTGAGCCCATTCCAGACATTTTAAATCCTCCGAACGGCTGGCGTCCTACTATCGCACCTGTTATCTTTCTATTTATATAGATATTGCCTGCCTGAAGTTCCCTCTTTGCCCTTTCAATATTTACAGGACTCCTTGAATAAAGTCCACCTGTCAGGGCATAGCGTGTATTATTGAATATATTAACTGCCTCATCAAAATCCTTCACCTTAAAGACTGCAATGACAGGCCCGAATATCTCTTCCTGTGCCATTCTGGAGTCTTGAGGAACATCGGCAAATATTGTGGGTCCTATAAAGTGCCCTCCTCCCTTTATTGAATCCACGTCTGCCTCAAAGAGGGTTGTAAATTTTTCCTTTGCCTCTTTTATGTAGTCAAGTATCCTGTTCTTTGCTTGAGCACTTATAAGTGGCCCCATATGTGTCCTTGAGTCCTCAGGATATCCTACTCTGATACCTTTTGAACATTCAATAAGCCGGCTCACAAATCTATCATATACATCTTTAAGGACTATAACCCTTGATGCGGCTGAACATTTCTGCCCCTGATACCCAAAGGCAGAGACGGCAGTCCCTGCTACAGCCTCGTCAAGGTCTGCATCTTCATCAATAATAATAGCGTTCTTGCCTCCCATCTCAAGGACAACCTTTTTTACAGATTCCTGTTCTTTTACAGTATTGGAAGCAATAGAGTTAATACGCAAACCCACCTCCATTGAACCTGTGAACGCGATAAAACTTATATCAGGATGAGAAACCATATACTCACCCACAAGGCTGCCTTCCCCGGGAATAAGGTTTACAACCCCTTCTGGTATACCTGCCCTTTTGAGAATAGAGAGATATTTTTCGGCGATAAGGGTTGATAGCATTGACGGTTTCAATATGACGCAATTACCTGTTACAATAGCTCCAGACGACATGCCAGTAAGTATTGCAAGAGGAAAATTCCATGGCGAAATTACAATGCCTACGCCGCGGGGGAAATAACTATACTCATTAACTTCACCCTCCTTATTCCCTAAAAATCTCCGTGAAGATAGCCTCGCGGCCTCATTGCCATAATATATAAGATAATCTATAGATTCACTAACATCGGCATCTGCCTCTTGCCAGGTCTTGCCTGTCTCAAAAATCTCCCAGGCGATAAGTTCAAAACGTTCAGCCCTCATAATCTCTACTACACGGAAGAGTATCTCTATTCTTTTCTCAAGGTGCAGTCTACCCCATTTCTGAAATGCCTTCTTTGCCATTCTGATAGCCTCATCAGCATGGTGGGTTTCTGCAAGTGAGAATTCTGCAAGGACCTCATCCGGGCGTGATGGGTTTGTGGATAAAAATTTACCCTTGGCATCCTTTAAAACGAATGATGCGCCAAACTGCCTGCGGACGCGTTCAATAGCATCTTTCGTCCTTAATCTATTATCTTCCTTAGAAAAGTCTGTATCAGGTTCATTCTCAAATTCTATCGTTTTTACTTTCGGAACTGTTTCTTTCTTCTCTTCTTCTATCATCTCTTTGGGGTCTTTAAGAAGTTCATCACGAGATAAGTCACGCATGAAACTCTGTCGCAGAAAAGACTCATTTGAGGTATTTTCAAGGATACGCCTGACAAGGTAGGCGATACCAGGTATCAGTTCTCCGTAGGGAGTATAAATGCGCATGGGCCATCCTAAGGAACAAACCGCCTTTCTCTCAGGCTCTGCCATGCCGTAAAGCATCTGGAATTCAACAGAGGATTTATCCAGCCCCGTGTATTTTACCTCTGCCATGGCGTGGGCGATGCTGCGGATATTATGGCTTGCGATTGCCGCTCGTACACAGTCCCTGTTTTCAATAAGTATATCTGTAAGGTTTTCAAAAGATGCGTCAGTCTCTAATTTCCTCATCCATACTGGAATTGGCCAGTTGCGAAGCCTCGCATTTATCACTTCCCAATCCCAATAGGCACCTTTTACAAGGCGAATAGTAATGGGTGTCTTCCTGTTTCTTGCCCATCTGATAAGGTCTAATAAAGATTCTTCTGAATCAATAAGATATGCCTGGACGACTATTCCTACATCTTTAAGGTGGCGAAACTCATCTTCTTCAAGAATATCCTTGAATATCCTGATAGTCAGGTCCCTGTACTTATACTGTTCCATGTCTATGTTAACGAATGTGCCAGATGCGGCTGCAACCTTGAGAATTTCCCTCAGGCGCTCTTTAACAGCAAAAGAACTACCCTCCTGGTCTATCGGGTCAAACTTAGAATAAAGAGAAGAAAGTTTTAAAGATACATTTGGAGGGCAAATACCCTTTATCAAATTTATATAACATTCCTTATAAGAGTCTGCTTCCTTTTCACTCGTTGTCGCTTCTCCAAGTATATCTATGGTTGTCTCGGCCCCTTGAGCCTTAAGACGTTCAAGAATAGGCTTTATCTCTTCTAAAGTTGAACCTGCAATAAATTTCCTGGCTATGCGTTGAATGAGCCATTTTGTGGCAAAAGCCACTGCACGTGATGTGGCAAGATATGGCCTTGTGAATGCCATACCTATGCGAAGGGCCTTTGGAAGCCGTTGAAGGGAATCCGGGAAATATTCTCTTAAGTGCCTGACTACCTGCTCAGGTCTTTTAAGTGATGGGAAGACGTCTATAAACCTGAGGAGCCTCACCCTTACATCCTCATTACCCATACACCACTGCATCACCTGGGTCTCCCACTTTTCTACCTCAAAAAGAGACGGGAGCTCCCTCGTGACATGAGAAAATATCTCGTAGCCGATAGAATTTGTCAGGTCCTCAATAACATGATTCCGCTGAACCATCATTTATAATACTTTTCTATCGCCTGTTTTATGTCTGTCATCGTGCTTACAAATACCTGAACCTTACACTTCGTCACCAATTCTATGTCTTCAACTGCCTGGCTATTCAATGGGTCTGCCATAGCTATGGTTAAGACGTTACCTATCTTATCTATAGGGACAAGCAGGTATTGCAGGGCAACATTTTTTGAAACAAGTTTGGTTACTGAAAGGTCAATCTCATAATTTCCTAAAGGTAGGTAGGGGAACCCAAACTGGGCTGTAAGTGACTGGGCGATCTCTTCCTCTTTGACAAACCCTAATTTCACAAGTATCTGCCCTAAAAGTCCTCCACTTTCTTTCTGTGCCAATAGGGCATGGTCTAACTTCTCTCTGGTTATTACTCCGCGTTCCATTAAGAGTTCACCCAATTGTTTTGAAATAACTCTCTTAAGAAACCTCATTATCTCCTTAATAGCCTCTCTAAATCCTCAAGGTTAGTTGTCCGCGCCATCGCCTCATCAAGGGTAATCATTTTATTTATATATAATTCGTAAAGCGACTGATTCATCGTCTTCATAGACTCTTTCTGGCTGGTCTGCATTACTGAATATATCTGGTGAACCTTTGATTCCCGGATTAAACTCCTTACTGCTATATTTACCATTAATACCTCAACTGCCAGAACCCTTCCTTTTCCTATCTTTGGAATCAACTGCTGGGATAAAACACCCATCAGGACAAAAGATAGTTGTGTCCGCACCTGCTGCTGCTGATGTGCAGGGAATACGTCTATGATGCGGTTGATTGTCTGGACACTATCAGAGGTATGGAGTGTGGCAAATACAAGATGGCCGGTCTCAGCTATGACTAACGCAGCCTCTATAGTCTCTAAGTCCCTCATCTCGCCTATTAATATAACATTAGGGTCCTGCCTCAAGACGTGTTTCAATGCCTGGGTAAACGAATGGGTATCGCTATTCACCTCTCGCTGGTCAATTATCGCCTTCTTATTCTTGTGGACATATTCTATAGGGTCCTCAATCGTTACGATATGGCAGTGCTTGGTGCTGTTTATATTATCTAACATACTCGCCAGAGTCGTTGATTTACCACTGCCTGTGGCGCCAGTTACTAATACCAGTCCCTTTGGCAATTTACTCAAGGCATTTACCACCTTTACTGGCAGGCCGCATTCCTCAAAACTCATTATATTGTAGGGTATGGCCCTTATAGCCCCTCCCACACAGCCCCTTTGAATGAACAGGTTCATCCTGAACCTGCTTAAGCCTTCAATTCCAAATGAAAGGTCAAGTTCTTTCTCAGATTCAAACCTCTTCACCTGCTCCTCATTCAGCATGGTGTAGCACAATCGCTTCGTATCATCAGGAGTGAGCGGGGGATTTTCTATTGGCACCAATTTCTCGTCTATTCTGAATTGGGGAGGGGTATAGGCTGTAATGTGTAAGTCAGACGCACCCTTCTTTATCATATCATGTAATAAATCTTCAAGATTTACCGGCATATTATTCCCCTCCTAATATCACAACTTTCCTTCTTATCTGTGTAATCTGTTTTTAAATCTGTGTAATCATAAATATGTTTTTATACAATCCTGTTTCCACCTGATTCAAAAGCAGCATCTAATGACTTCTTCGCCTTATCAACCAGTTCCTCAACAGTTACACCGTCAATGGGATTCTCACTCAAACCTGCACTTACAGTCGGGTTCCTTCCCTGGATACGCACCTTCAATGGAAATTTAAATTTTTCTACCCCTTTTCTCATATCTTCAGCTATGCGATAAGCCTCTTTCTTGTTACTCTCTGGTATAAGTACAGCAAATTTGCCGTCATCAAATAACGCCACCTTATCTATACCCTCAATACCACCCATAAGGATGTTTCCAATAAGCCCAATGATTTCAGAAACGAGTTTCTCATCCTGCATGGATTCATATTCCTTAAAGTTATCTATCCCAAATAAGGCAAATGAAGAAGGCCTATGGTAGAGCATGCCCCTATCTATCTCTTCCTTAAGCTGCCTCATTATAAAATTCCTGGTATATAATTTAGTATCCTCATCCATTACCTTTAGTTCTTCAATTTTACCTGATAGGAGATTTAATGATTTGCTTAAATCTCCTATTTCATCTCCCCTGTTCAACATAGGGAGTCTTTTCGCCTCACCCTTAGTAAATGACCTGACACCAATGGTAAGCCTTATGATAGGGTCTATTATCTCCTGAATTATGTAGAATCCTAACAAAGCAAGGATTACCCCTATGCCAATGATAGATACTACATCCCATAGGCTCTTGCCAAATATATAAGTAACAGCCAAATAGATAGAGATAAGAATCGGAATAACAGACATGAGGCAGAATGCAATGATTATCTTTGACCTCAAGTTCCTTGATATAATAGACAAATCCTGTGGTTTTTTCATCCCGTTAGACCTCCTTCACCTCGGCACTGCTCACCCCCCGGCCCTGCTCACCTGCTCGCAGGGCGTCGCAAAACGTGTTGAGGCTTATTCGCCTCAACTGCGACCCATTCTTTCTTTAAAAATTCATCCGGGACGCCACAGTCAATATGGCTCCAGGGCAATACCTCTCTAATATCCCTCTCTCGCAAGGCATAAAAATCAGGGTCTAAACCGGTCTGCTTAAATGCCTCCTGCCAGAGTTGAAAGTTGAAGTGTTCTGTCCACCCATCAAACCGGCATCCCATCTCCCATCCCCTTTTGAGGACAGAGGATAATCTCCTATCGCCTCTGGAAAAGACACCTTCAAGAAAACTCAAACGAGGCTCATGAAAGTCCATTTTCACCCACCTGTTTTTTCTTATGCTGGTCTTCAGATATTCCTGTTTACCTGTCAGGGCATCTATCGTTTCCATCCTTGCCCATTGGAACGGGGTATGGGGCTTTGGGATAAAAGAAGAGACACTAACAGTTACCCCACCCCATTTCCCATCTAATTCTTTCCTCATGGATGAGACATTAAGGATAAGTTCTGCGATACCGTCAATATCTTCATATTCTTCTGTAGGCAGCCCAAGCATAAAGTATAACTTTATATTCCTCCGCCCTGCCTGATAGATTAGCCTGGCTACTTTTAAAAGTTCTTCTATCTTCAGCCTTTTATTGATAACCTCTCTTAAACGTTCTGTCCCTGCCTCAGGGGCAAATGTAATAGTTCCGCCTTTAGTAAATTTCAGGATAGTCTCCAGACCCTTCATGATACTACTAGCCCTCAATGATGGCAGGGAGATCTTCACACCTTTACCTTTGAATGTTTCGTGTAACCGGCTTATCAACTCCATTATATTAGAGTAATCCCCTGTAGAAAGTGAGAGCAGTGAAAGTTCCTCATATCCTGTATTGGCAAAGGTCTCCTTAGCCAGATTGAGTAGTTTATCCATAGACCTTTCTCTCCTCGGAGAATATATGCTTGTAGCCTGGCAGAACCTGCATTTAGAGGGGCAACCTCTCATAACCTCTAACCCTATCCTATCGTGTATAATCTGAATAAACGGAACGACTGGTTTTGTCGGATAATGGGCATTATCCAAATCAAGCACAGTCCTCTTCTTTATCTTTTCAGGAAGCCATCCATATCTTGGTGTAATATCTTTCACTTTTCCACAAGGTTCATACCCTACATTGTAGAACGAAGGGATATAGACGCCCTGGACTTTAGCGAGATGAAACAATAACTCCTCTTTTTCCCTATGTGATACCTCTCCCTTCCCCTGAGATGCCCTCACTCCTTTAAAGATATCTACAATCTCTAAGAAAGCCTCTTCTGCCTCACCAATAAAGAAGATGTCAAAAAAGTCTGCTATAGACTCAGGGTTAAGGGTACAAGGTCCCCCACCCATCACTAAGGGCAGCCCCTCTCTTAAACTGCTCTCTTTGGGAATACCTCCAAGGTCCAGCATATTCAGGACATTGGTATAAGACATCTCATACTGGAGAGAGAAACCTACAATATCAAACTGATTGAGATGGGTATGAGTCTCTAAAGAGGATAAGGGAATAGATTTGTCTCTCATTACCCTCTCCATATCCATCCATGGTGCGAATACCCTTTCACACGCAACATCCTCTCTTTGGTTCAGGAGTGAATATAGGAGTTTAAGCCCTAAATGGCTCATCCCCACTTCATAAATATCAGGGAAACAGAGTGCTATCTTAACATCTACCGAACTATGATCCTTATGAATTGAATTCCACTCATTGCCTATATACCGGCCTGGTTTTATTACAGAATCAAGAGAATTTCTCACTCGCTTCGCTCCATTCTAATACCACAAAAAACCGCTAAGACCATCCTCAATTAACGAGGATGGGTCTTAGCGGGACTACATTTTTACTTACTTCTTTTCTTTTAAACACTGAACCACTGCAAGTGCTATAGCTAAAAGTAAACATGAATCAGCAAATCTCAAAAAGGCATTAGGGAAGATACCGAGAAGTGACTGTCCTGCAAACCTCATTATGATACCGAGCAATATACTCAATGCTGCTATTATTATAACGACCAGAATCAAATTCTTCACGCTATCACCTCCTTCCTTGCCATGCTTTTTGTATAAAGTATACCATCTATTTCTACATTTGTCAATTTATTTTTTTCCTTGACATTTGTTAATCTATTTGATAAACTTAACACCTGTAATATCCTATTGATAAGAGAAAGGAGCTATTGTATGTTCGCATTGAAGGTGGGATTTATAATTCTTTATTATCTAATCCTTTTTGTATGTGCTGTATATGGCATCCATAGGTTCTTCCTGCTATGCCTCTATTACAAATACAAGCGAGTGAATGTCAAACCAAAAGGCAGTTTTCCTATCCTCCCAAATGTGACTATACAACTTCCAATATTTAATGAGATGTATGTAGTAGAGCGGCTACTTGATGCTACCTCAACGATAGACTATCCCAAGGAAAAGATGGAGATACAGGTGCTTGATGACTCAACCGATGAGACGTCTATCATCTTAAAAAAGAAGGTGGACGAACTAAGAAGAAAGGGCTATTCTGTAACATATATACACAGGGATGATAGGAAAGGCTACAAGGCAGGGGCATTAGATGAGGGTTTTAAAAAGGCAACTGGTGAATTTACGGCAATATTTGATGCAGATTTTGTCCCGCAGAAAGACTTTTTGCAAAAGACCATCCACTACTTCACTGACGAATCTGTAGGCATGATTCAATTAAGATGGGAACACATGAACAGGAACTATTCACTGTTAACGAGACTTCAATCCATATTTATAGATGGCCATTTCGTAATAGACCAGGCAGCCCGCAGCCGCTCAGGGAGATTCTTCAATTTCAATGGAACTGCTGGCATATGGCGCAAGAGTTGTATAGAAAGGGCAGGCGGATGGCAGCATGATACCCTGACAGAAGACCTTGACTTAAGTTACCGTGCCCAGTTAGATGGGTGGAGATTCGTATATTTACCTGATGTAGTCACACCCGGAGAACTGCCTGTAGAGATGAATTCTTTCAAGTCCCAGCAGCATAGATGGGCAAAGGGTTCAATCCAGACAGGGAGAAAGCTCCTTCCCAAACTCTGGCGAAGTCCCATCCCCTTAAAGATAAAACTTGAGGCTACCTTACATCTTACAAATAATCTCGCATATATACTCTTGATAGCCCTATCTATACTGATGCTGCCTGTAACATTGATACGTTTTGACCTGGGGATGGGATGGTATAAATTACTAATCATTGATTTGCCATTATTCATTGCAGCTACATTAACTGTAACTGTCTTCTTCATCTGTTCCCAAAAAGAGATATGTAAGAATTGGATAGAAAGGGCATTCTTTATCCCATTGGCTATTGCATTGAGTATAGGGCTCTGTGTAAATAATGCCCGGGCAGTCTTAGAAGGCATGTTCAATAACGATACCGAGTTCTTAAGAACTCCAAAGTACAGGATTGAAACGGCGAGAGATACATGGAAAGAGAAGAAATACAAGGGAACTAGAGGGGCATTTCCTGTTATAGAGATGTCATTAGGAATCTATTTCACCATTACAATCATCGTTGCCATAATTAAAGAGAACTACCTGACGATACCTTTCCTGATACCATTCCAATTCGGATTCCTCTATGTCTCATCAATGTCAATACTACAAGAATACAGGGTATGGCCTTTATCTAATAAGGATAAACTCTAGCGGAGCATGCATAGCTAAATGTTAAAGTTACTCAGGAAAAAGATGAGGTTACTCCTCTGGATCACCACTATATTGGTAGTCCCCACCTTTGTAATATGGGGAAGTATGGTCCGATTTGGAGAGAAGAGGAGACCTACATACGCAGGGACTATATTTGGAAAGAAGGTCTCTTTTGACGAGTATATCAATACATTCAGAGAGGTTGACCAGCAGAATAGAAGGATGTATGGAGATAGGTACTCGGAATTCGCCAAATTCTTAAACCTTGAAGAACAGACCTGGGATAGGCTCACCCTGCTCTATGAGGCGAAAAGGCGCTCTATAAAGGTTAGTGATGGAGAACTTAGCGAAGAAGTTTCAAAATTACCTGCCTTTCAGAAAGATGGTAAATTCAGCCAGGATACCTACCGCAAGATATTGGGTGATAGGGCACGTGCTTTTGAAGAAGAATTGCGCAGGTCATTAATAATCTCTAAGTTAAGCGAAGAAGCGATGAATGGTGTAACTGTATCTGAAGAAGAGCTTGTGCTTGAGTATAAAAAAGAGAATGAAAAGGCAAAAATCTCGTATGCCTTATTTGCCTTTGATAAGTTCAAGGATGAAGTAAAGGTAGAGGAATCTGAATTAGAGTCCTACTACAACTCACATGAGCAGGCCCTTAAGAAACCTGAAGAGGTAAACATAGAATTTATACCTATAGAATTTGCCAGGGAAGAATTGGAGATTGTTTTAGTAGAGGATGATATAAAGAAATATTATGACTCTCACCTTGAGGAATTTGCATTACCAGATCCAGTCACTCTCCCCCTGCAAGAGAAAAAGGAAAAGGCATTTAAACAATTAGATGAGGTGCGAGAGGATATCAAGAATAGATTGGCGGGTATGAGAGGAAGGAAATTGGCAAATGAGAAGTCTAAAAAGATGTATTATAGCCTGTTAGAAGACAAGACATTTGATGATGTGGCTAAAGAGTATAACCTGACTGTGGGCGAGACCGGTTTCTTCTCCAAGGAAAAGCCAGCCATACCTATTATAGGGTTTTCCTATGAGATTTTAAAGGCAGCATTTGAACTGGCGCCAGGGGATTTTAGCGAACCACTCCAGTCATCCAATGGATACTACATCATAAGGCTCAAAGAAAGAAAGGAGTCTTATATACCAAAATTTGAAGACGTTCGCGAAGAGATAGAAAAGAAAGTCACTGAGGATAAGGCAAAAGAATTGGCACGTAAAAAGGTAGAAGAAACACTCTCAAAAATTAAAGAGGCAGTAAATACTGCTGGTAAAGGATTTGAAGACGTAGCAAAAGAACTTAAAATAGATATACAGGCGTCTGAAGCATTTACCAGGCGTGGCTATATCCCTAATATAGGGATGTCAGAGCAAGTAGCAGGTGCAGCATTCAGCCTAAAGAAGGATGAGATAAGTAATGTAATAGAGGTTTCACAGGGGTATCTCTTCTTCAGGCTTAATGAATTATTACCCCCGGATGAAGAGCAATTTAAAAAGGAAATGGATACATTTAAGACTCGAGCCTTGAGCCAGAAGAAATCACTCCATTACAGGGAATGGTTCACTAACCTGAAATCACAGGCTAATGTCAAGAGTAATACCGGCAAATGACCTTGTAGGAGTCTGATTAGCGAGAAGTCTTCTTCATCTTTTCAATCTCTTTTAATATGGTGCTCAAGCGGGTATTTCCTACCATAACTAAGACGAGTAATAATACAAACTCTATACTCACCATAAAGATGATATATATATCCCACAGGTCCATAGCCTTGTCCATCATATCACTTCCCCTCCTTCCTTATGTTTTCTATATCTTGTAACCTATCATTGACTATCTCCACATGTATACTCTCAGGATACATCTTTACAAAATCTTCATATGCCTTCTTTGCCATCTTGTATTTCTTCTTCTTCATGTATTTCTCTGCTATTTCAAAATAGGCATGCTCGCAATATATGCTGTCCGAATTCTCCAGTACAAATAGTTCTAATTTCATCGGCGTATCATATAAATCTACAGCCTCTCTGAATTCCTTATATTCTCTGGATTGGGACTCTTTCATCTTATCTCTTACGAAACCGGCAGTCACTCTTATAATCTCTATAAGGAGTATTATAAGTAATATTATAGTGAGAGCAAATATTATAGTCAAGTAAAGTTTCATCTGGTTAGTTTCTCACGAATTATCGGATCCCCTGGGTCAATCTTAGCTGCCTCCTGCCAGATACTATATGCCTTCTCCGTATCATTCATGTTTTCGTATGAAGACGCCAATAGGATAAGTATACCCTTATTCTCTAATCTATCTTCTACTCTTCTCCTGCGCGCCTCTTCAAGATAGTATATAGCATTTCTATAATCCTTTTCAACGGTAAAGTATACCCACCCTAAGTCATAATATAGTTCATACCTCAACGGATTATTATTTATACCTTCTTTAAGAAACTTCTTACCATCTTCCATGCGATTTAGATTGAAAGACAAATGCCACCCACCCGCTCTATACGCCCTGATGAAATGGGGGTCTAACCATGTTATTAATCTGAGCAATGGCATAATCTCAGTAACCTCATCTTCACCCAAAGCCCCTTCAGTCTCAGGATATCCTTTCTCGTGTGTATGAAAATATTCATCAACCTTTATCCATAATATATCTGCCATAAGGGTCCTTGATTCACCCAATACATTGGCTAAGATAGCCTGGGGAGTGCTGAATATTACGCTATCATGAGAAGTTGTGCCCTTTAGCCTTTCTTTATCAATACTTGCCTGCAGTAATCCCCCTGATACCATGAGTAAAAAAGACATAATGACCCTTGCCATTTGCTTTTAAAGTTCCTTCTTTCCGAAAAAGAAGAGTGCAAGAATGAGAAATATAGTAGTGTAGACTGCACAGTAGGATATTGCCTTTAAGATATAAGGGACTGATACTGTAGCGTTGTGGATGATAGCCTCTTTAATATTGAAATTCTCAAGATTTGGCAGAAGATAATAAAAAGATTTTGCAATGAATTTTTTTATCCCTTCTGAACGCGAGATAAGGTAGTTTAGATATGCAGATTTCATATGGCCAAGGATATAGACAAACAGACTGATACATGAATTAGCAGGGACAGAGGTAACTGTTGAGAAAAAGATAATAATACTCAAGAAGAGTATGAGTTCTATAAATATAAGAAATATTGCCTGGAGGATTCCTATATCCAACAGATTTTCTTTTGAATAGAGGATTACCATGAATTCCAGGCTCATCAGCCCTACGTTTAAAAAGATTACCCAGATACATCCGAGGAACTTACCTAATAGAAACTCACCCCTTTTTACGGGCTTTGCCAGAAGCGGGTATATAGTCCTCCACTCTATCTCTCGTGGTATCTGATTCACTGCCACTACTATGGTAATCAACATCCCGAACAAACTGATTACTGCAAGGGACATATCTTTCAGGAATTTTACCTGAACCCCTAATTCAAAGAATGAGAACATAGAGGTGGCAGCGATAATAATCAGTGTGAGGATAAGGAGTGCATGGAGTATCTTCCTCCGAACTGCCTCACGAAAGGTATTACCTGCTACTATAAGGATATTATACATCTTTATCCACATCCTCTTTTATTAGTCTTATAAATATATCCTCAAGTGATTCTTTCGCCATCCCCCCAGATACAAGTTCGTTTAATCTATCCACCCTTATAAGCCTGCCCCTGTTCAAGATTCCTACACGGTGCGAAATCATCTCTACCTCAGAGAGTTCATGGGAACTGAAGAATATCGTCTTGCCATCCTGGTTCAGCCGGCGGAGTATGTCTCTTATCTCCCTCCTCACAATAGGGTCAAGCCCGCTCGTCGGCTCATCTAATATAAGTAGCGCAGGGTCATTTATCAATGCCTGGGCAAGGCCCAATCTCTGCAGCATACCTTTGGAAAAGTTTCGCAGAGGCATGTGCCTAAAATCCTCCAGGCCCACCATAGAAAGGAGTTCTTCAATCTTTTTCAGGCGCTCCCTTTTTCCTATACGAAATATCCTCCCATACATATCAAGGAGCTCTACAGGATTTAGATACCTGTAATAATATGAAGATTCAGGAAGGAATCCTATCTCCTTCCTTGTAGAGATATCATTAGAGGGCTTTCCAAAGAGCAGAATCTTACCCTCAGTGGGAAAGATAAAGTTCAACAGGAGTTTTATCGTGGTAGTCTTCCCTGCACCATTCGGCCCTATAAATGCAAATACCTCCCCTTCCTCTATTTTCAGGTTCAAATTATCAATAACCCTGACATTGCCTTTACCTATGGTACTTTTATATTCCTTTACCAGGCCTTCTGTCAATATAAGGGGTGGCATATGTAATAGTTATACTGCTGCAACTTTGTTTAATCTTTTATTGGCAGGTTCATAGATGCAGAATGGCTCTTCTTCCATATAATCGCCTGTCTGGGCATATGCCCTTGCCCTGCATCCTTCGCAGAGGAATCTATACTCGCAAAGGCCACACTTACCCTTAAGCATATCCGGATTACGAAGGTTATGGAATACCTCTGAATCCTCCCAGATTTTTCTAATTGGTGTTAAGCGGATATTTCCTGCCAAAATCGGTAGGTAGCCACACGGAAATATCTCACCCTTGTGTGATAGAAAACAAACCCCTGTCCCTGCCAAACATCCACGTGTGAGCTCTGACATGCCATGGTATTTTCCAGCAATTGTAGGGGTCGGATTTATCTGACCCGCAGTATCTATTGAATTCTGGCGCATTATACGGAAGTAGTGCGGGGCACACGTTGCCTTTATATGAATATTTACCTCCTTACTCTTCCTATAAAGCCAGTTCAGGATGTCTTCATATTCACGAGGTGAAAGCTGTTCTCTTTCCTCTATCTCAAGCCCGCATCCGACAGGCACAAGGAGAAACAGATGGAATGCATCTGCACCGAGTTTGATACAAAGGTCAAGGATTTCCGGTATTTCGTTCTTATTGTGGTTGGTAACTGTCGTATTTATCTGCAGACTCATTCCCAATTCTTTGAGATTCATAAAACCTCTTAACGTCAGGTCATATGAACCTTTTATACCCCTGAAACTATCATGTGTATTTTGTGCAGCACCGTCAAGGCTCATGCTAACACGTTTAATACCACTCTGGACAATTCTGCCTGCCACCTCTTTAGTAACCATGGTCCCATTAGTGGCAAGTGCTACCCTGAAACCCTTTTTAGTGGCATATGATGCTATATCATGGACATCAGGCCTGAAAAGCGGCTCACCCCCTGTCAATACTAAGATAGGGTTTGCAAAGCCCACGAGAGAATCAATAAAACCCATTGCCTCTTCTGTAGTCAGTTCATCAGGAGAACGGCCTGCCTGAGCCTGTGCCCTGCAGTGAATGCACTTCAGGTTACAGCCTGCAGTCAACTCCCAGAATATTAGATTTAATTTATTTTCTTTATCCATAGTTATTACTTGTTTATGCCATTACAATACTTCTTCATGTCATTGTGAACGAAGTGAAGCAATCTCTTTCTTATCTATCCCGATCTCTTCATCAGTTAGATAACATGCAGGGTCTTCTGCCCATACGTCATTATAGACTGCCTCAGCCCTCACACGAAAGTTCCCGTTACAGATATCCAGATATTTGCATTCAGCACATCTACCTTTAATAAGAGGCTTCCTGTTTTTAAGCCCTCTCATAAGTTCATCAGACGTATCCATCCAAATTTCACTAAACTTCCTCTGGCGGACATTGCCAAAAGAATAGTGTTTCCAGAACTGGTCTGCATGGACATACCCTAAATTATCCACATTACCTATCCCTATGCCACAACTATTTCCACCATTCCATCTCAGAAGCTGGAGTACTTCATCGGCACGCTCTGGATTATCCCTCATCACCCTCTTATAGAGATAAACGCCATCTGCATGATTGTCAACTGTAAGGACTTCTATATTGAGGCCTTTCTTATGGAATTCTATGGTCTTGTCAAATATGATGTCAACTGCCTCACGCGTCTGGTCATGTGTAAGGTCCTCCTCTATAAGTTTCCTGCCCCTGCCTGAATACACCAGATGGTATACACAACACCTCGGTATGCCCTCTTCTGCCAACAGGTCCAGGATTGAAGGCAGGTCCATAAAATTAAGTTTATTAATTGTAAATCTCAAGCCTACGTTTACACCTATCTCGCGGCAGTTGCGAATACCTCTTAACGCCTCATCAAATGCCCCTTTCTTGCCTCTGAACCTGTCATTATTAATCCCAATCCCATCTAAACTTACCCCAACATAGGAGAAATTGGTATCCTTTATCTTCATAGCAACATCAGGTGTTATCAACGTCCCATTTGTAGAGATTACAGTCCTTATGCCCATACCCTGGGCAAATCTCCCCAGTTCAAAGATGTCCTCCCTTATAAGAGGCTCACCCCCTGAGAATAATAAGACAGGGGCTTTAAAATCTGCCAAATCTCTGATAAATGCCTTTGCCTCTTCAGTAGTAAGTTCACCCTCGTATTCCTTATCCTGGGATTCAGAATAACAATGGACACACCTTAAGTTACAGCGCCTTGTCATATTCCATACGACTATAGGCCTCTTATCCTTTGCAAACTGTAAGAGATGGTGAGGCATCTTAGAGATATCTCTCCCGTATCTTAAGGCATCAGATGAAGTAGCAGTTCCACATAGCAATTTGGTACAGCCTATCATAACCCTCACCTCCAATATAATTATACCCCAAAAATCCATTTTTGTCAATTAAAAGGAAGGTTTTTGTGGGGTGCTACAATTATCCCAGTAAACCAAGGAAACGCCAGGCTGAGATAATATATTTGTTATCCGGATATGCCTCAATAATATCATGGTCAAGAACCAGCTGGTAATAAGGTATCTTCAGGAGTTTATTGAAGTAAGCGCCTGACTTTGACATATCAATGTCGCCTCTTTTTGCCTCAAATAAAGCAAGGGGCTTTTGCCCTTTAACTATCACAAAATCAACCTCTTGCCCCTGCTGATTTCTGATGTACCTCAGCTCAAAATCACCGAGCCCTAATTCGCTCCACCGGCAAACAAGACGAAGCAGAAATACCGCTATCGCATTTTCAAACCTCGCACCTTCATCCTTAGCCATTGTCCAGTCAAAAAAATAGAATTTGGTTTCCTTCTTGATTGCCTTTGAGATACTTTTTGACCAGGGCATTATTGAAAAGACAAGATAAATCTTTTTTAACGCTTCAAGCCAGTTTGAGACAGTCTTATGGTTTACCTGTAAATCATCCTTAAGCGAATTTATACTAAGAGGCGAGGCTATTCTTTCAGGAAGAAGCAGAAGAAGTTGTTCTATCCCTTTTATATCCTGAATACGGGTCAGGTCTCTTAAGTCTTCATGTATCAAAAGCGACTTATAATCCCTTCTCCATTTATTTGAAAAACCCATTTTGGTTTTAATAAAAGGCTCCGGGAACCCTCCATAAGTCATCAATCTATTAAAGGACCCTTTGAATGTCTTCTCATTCATTTTCTGGACGGTACGTAAAAAGTTTTGTTTGTCTGGCTGTGCTAACATGATGTCGTCATTTAACACCAAATCAAAATTCCCTGATGCCTCAGCTAATCCAATAGGAAGCAGGCAGTATGAAAAATATCTTCCAACCAGACTGTCTCCTGATTGTCTGAAATAGTCCAGCCGTGCACTACCCGTGATAATAAACTGCGCCTCTTCAGAGTGAATATCGTAGAGCCCCTTTAATATGTTTTTCCAATTCTTGTGTTTATGTATTCCATCAAATGCTACCAGTGGAAATTTATTTTTTGTCCTGGCTAAGTAGGATTTCAAAAAGTGCGGATTTTTTGTGTACTCTCTTCTTACATAAGGGTCATCCCAGTTAAAGTAAAGTTCTTCGTCCCCTGTCTCTTTTAGCCTATTTTTAACAAAAGTCGTCTTGCCTACCTGGCGCGGACCCGACAAAAATATCATCTTCCCTGCATTGACTTCAGGGTCAAACAGGTATAGAGACTGTATTCTTTTCATATAGATAATTATATACCATAGTATAAGATTGTTAAGATAAATTTATATAATCATATAAAAATATCTAAGACTCTTCCATATCCTCAAGGGGCATCAATTCTCTCTTCCGTAAACGTGCTTCGTGGGCATCCCGTCAGGCGCCCGAATTTCTTAACATATCAGGTTCGTTAGACATGATTTCCCCGGCAATTTCCAACGCGATATTTTCACTGAACTGTCCCTGACAAATCTTCTCTGCAAGTACTGATGCAAGTT
>Ga0082335_1001893_pt1 | contig 41611 bp, 35 predicted proteins | sample Subgrocontami58m_FD_72375 | JGI IMG/M metagenome (GOLD analysis project Ga0082335, IMG submission 72375) | Subsurface groundwater microbial communities from S. Glens Falls, New York, USA - GMW37 contaminated, 5.8 m (SPADES assembly) (version 2) ...
TCAGGCGGTCGGTGGGGCGGAAGTTGCTCATCAGCGGCATCCGGGGAGGGTGCGAATCGACGTTGCGATTCTAACATGAACCCCCGGTGGCCGTAAGTCCGACAGGCTGCTAGGGGCGGAAGCCCCGCCCTCACCTCCCAATGGAAACCGACAGCTTTGGCGGCGTCTTCAGGGTCTGCAAAATCACACAATACCGCTCGGTCGTCTGGATCATCCGCTCCAGCTTCGCCGCATCGGCATCGCAATCGACGTCGAACTTCAACGCCACCTCGGTCAACCCGACCGGCGTATTCCGGTCAATCGCCAAGGTCCCGCGCGCATCCCACACCCCCTCCGCCACGATCGTCCCGCCCCGAATCGTCACACCCAGCGCGGTCGCCACCGCGCGCAACGTGACACCGGCGCAGGCAACCATCGCCTCCAGCAGCATATCCGCCGAACAGGCCAACTCGCCCGAGCCGCCGCCCGCCTTGTGCAGACCCGCCGTCACCTCACCGTGCCAGGCGCGCACGGTGCAGGCGATGTCGTAGGGCTCCAGGATCCCCTCGGCACGCGCGGGGATAAGCGCGGCCTCCGGGTGATCCCGGTAATGCTGCTTCAACGGCGCCTGGACGGCGCGGAGTTCTTCGGCGCTCGTGATTTCGTTGGGCATGATCCCTCCTCCTGTTCCGTCACCGCCGCACCCTTGCCGCCGGATGACTTCCTGGCAACCGCGCTCGGCCTGCCCCGTACAATTTTTCCCGCAACGTGCCCGGCGCATAATCGCGCTTGTAGACCCCACGCTCCTGCAACACCGGCACCACCCCATCGATAATATCGGTGAACGTCTCGGGTGTCAGCGCATAGGCCAGGTTGAACCCGTCGATTCCGGTCTCCGCCACCCAATCCTGGAACGCATCCGCGACGTCCTCATAGGATCCGACGATGACCGGCCCTCGCCCGCCGATCGCGGCGTGGCGCGCGATCTCCCGCACCGTCCATGTCCGGTCGGGATCGGCCGTGGTGAACGCCTCCAAGGCCGAGGTCATGGCGTTGCGCTGGGTGAACCTCACCGGCTCATCCTGCGGCAGGGACGCAAAATCGAGCCCGGTCCAACCCGACATCAGAGCAAGCGCACCGTCCTCACTGACATAGGTCAGGTAGTCGCGGTATTTGTCCTCGGCCGCTTTGGCCGTGGGCCCGGTGATCACGGTCATCATCGTGAAGATCGTCAGATCGCTCGCCTCCCGTCCGGCGTCCGCCGCACGCCGGCGGATATCGGCGACGATCCCACCAATGACCTTCTTCGAGGGGCCGTTGATGAACACGCATTCCGCGTGGTCCGCCGCAAACTGCCGCCCACGCGTCGAGGCCCCAGCCTGGTACAGCACCGGCGTGCGCTGCGGTGAAGGCTCACACAGATGGATCGCGTCGATCTTGAAATGCGGCCCCTCGTGCAGGATGCGGTGGATCTTGTCCGCATCGGCGAATTTGCGGCCGACGCGGTCGCGCAACACGGCCCCGTCCTCCCAACTCGCTTCCCATAATTTGTAGACCGCCTGCATATAGTCCTCGGCGACCTCATAGCGGCCGTCGTGATCGACCTGTTCGGTCCGGCCCATGCCGCGGGCCGCGCTTTCCAGATAACCGGTGACGATGTTCCAGCCGATCCGCCCGTTGGTCAGGTGATCCAACGTGCTCATGCGGCGCGCGAACGGATAGGGATGCTCATAGGACAGGGCGCAGGTGACGCCGAAGCCCAAGTGCTTCGTGGCGTGGGCCATGGCCGGGATCACCATCAGTGGGTCGTTGACCGGGACCTGCACCGCCTGTTCCAGCGCCGTGCGAGGACCACCCTTGTACACGTCGTAAATGCCAAGCACATCGGCCAGGAAGATCGCGTCGAACTTGCCGCGCTCCAACACGCGGGCCAGGTCCACCCAATAATCGAGCGTGTTGTAGCTGTCGGCCCGGTCGCGTGGATGCGTCCACAGGCCTGGCGATTGGTGACCGATGCAGTTCATGTCGAACGCATTCAGGCGGATCTGCTTCGGCATGGGCAAGGACGGGTCCGGTGCGATGGGTGTGAATGGGAAGAGAGTGTCCGAGACGGATAGGCTTGGAGGCAAAACCGGGCGGGGCAAGCCGACAGGGGGATAAGCCAGAAGGGGATAAGCCAGAGACGAAGGCGACGCAACGGCGCCACCCATGACACGCGGGGCGCCAACCCCCATGGTTCGCAGGCCCACGGTTCACGGCGAGGCCCAGGTGGCTGGCGATCGCGAATCCTGTTTCCCTGCCAGCTTCCGGCTTTCCGATCCCAGCCGGACCATGGCGCAGCGCACTTGTATGTAAGAGCCTGTTGGCTTACATAACCCCTGCCGACAGACGATCGGCATCGTGGCCAATACGGAAGCATTTTTGTCTTCCGGCAAATATTTATTTGCACGAGTTTGGGGGATACCCTGCCACAGGGAATACGGACAGCTAACATGGCTGAAGTGAATCACGCCTGAAATTTGCACCAAGGCGTTGTCGTTTCGGACTGAATACTGCTGGGGATTTCCTTACTCCGGATGTCCGGAGGCATCACGTCGTCACGGTACCTGCACACTTGCCATGAAAGGGCCAGGTTGATGGTCCGTCGCCCGTCACGTCTTGTTGCACATCCGGATGGAACGGATTCTTAACCAGAGCGTTATCCGATCAGGTCGAACCATGCGCCTGATGGGTAAGATAGTTGTGACACTGGCGATGTCCGAACATGCTGCCCGAAGGTGGGGAGTCAAGCAGATCGGACAGTGCTTTAATTTGACAGGAGACAGTGATGGCCAAGGGGCAGAAACGCAGCAATCGAGAAATCAAAAAGCCGAAAGCCAAGAAAACTACCGCAGGCGGAGATATATCGATCCTGTCTCCAAAGAGTCTGGCGGCCCAGAAGATCCTGCCCACGAAGAAAGGGTAAGCCCAAGCCGATGACGGTCGAACGCGCTGATATCCGGATGGTCCCCAAACCCTGGGGCAGTCTCGATCTCCGCCCCTGGAGCCAGGTTCGTCCCAACGACACCGCCATCGGGGAGATCTGGTTTCAACGCCACAACGAGCTGGCACCTGACACCAGCTTGTTGCTGAAACTGCTGTTCACGACACAGAATCTGTCGATCCAGGTTCATCCCGATGATGCCTACGCACGATCGATCGGCTTGAAAAATGGCAAGACCGAGGCCTGGTATGTCATGTCCGCCGAACCCGGCGCCAAGGTCGCGCTAGGGTTGCGGGAAACCTTGAATCCCTCGAATCTGCGAGCCGCAATCGAGGACGGCTCGATCGCGGATCGGGTGGCATGGTTTCCCGCCCACACAGATGACGTGATCTTCGTCCCCGCGGGTACCATCCATGCCATCGGCGCGGGCCTGGTGGTGGCCGAAATCCAGCAGCGCAGCGACACCACGTTCCGCCTGTTCGACTACGGCCGCAAACGACCGCTCGATATCGACAACGGCGTGGCCGTTGCGCATGCAGGCCCGATCGGACACCAAGCCGAGCGCAGGCGGCTCTCGGACACAAGGACCTTGCTCGCTTGCAGTGAATTTTTTGTGATGGAACTCATTGATCTGCCTGCGCTTTCGCAATGGAAGCTGCACGCGAGCCAGGAAACCTGGGTCCTGGTTCTGGCAGGCTCTGCGCGGTTCGGATCGATCGCGGCGGCGACCGGCGAGGCGCTGTTCCTGGAGGACGATCATGCGTTGATCGAGGTGGGCGGCGGTGGATTGCGGTGCCTTCTGGCCCATGTCGGCGCACAGCCCGACCCGAACCTGTTGCATCGGGCCGATTCGACAGTCACCGAATTTCCGCGGTTGGTGTTAGGAGCATTATCATGACCGAAATAAAGCGCGTGGCATTTGTCGGCAACTCGCTCCCCCGCCGTTGCGGAATCGCCACCTTCACCGCCGACCTCCAGCAGGCGGTGGCAGCATCACGTCCGAAGATCGACACTTGTATTGTCGCGATGAACAACGACGGCCGGCACTATGACTATCCACCCGCCGTGCGTATTCAGATCGGCGACGATCGTCTGGAAGACTATGTGCACGCAGCCGGAGTTCTGAACGCGGGCGGCTTCGACGCTGTGTCCCTTCAGCATGAGTTCGGGATATTCGGCGGCGAGGCCGGTGGTAATATCCAGGCCTTGGTGTCCCGCTTGAATATGCCCGTGATCACGACCCTGCACACGGTCCTGGCCCGACCTTCCACCGTCCAGCGCAGCGTGCTCGGTCGCCTTGTCAATGCATCGGCGCGCGTCATCGTCATGGCGGAAAAAGGCCGGGAGTTGCTGGAAACAGTCTACCAGGTCCCGCGGGAAAAGATTGAGATTATCCCGCATGGTATCCCTGACGTCGCTTTTGCCGAACCGGACCAGGCCAAAGCGCGTCTGGGTTTCGCCGGCCGCCCCGTCATTCTGACCTTCGGCCTGCTGTCACCCAACAAGGGCATCGAGGTCATGATCGATGCGATGCCGGCAATCCTGCAAACCCGGCCAGACACGGTCTATGTCGTGCTCGGCGCCACGCATCCGAACCTTGTGCGCGATGAAGGCGAAGCATACCGCGAACGGCTTATGCAGCGCACGCGGGATCGGGGAGTCGAGGACAATGTTGTGTTCCTCGATCAATTCGTCGACCGTGCGACCCTGCTCGATTACATTTCGATGTGCGATGTATACGTCACGCCGTACCTGACCGAAGCCCAGATGACATCCGGCACGTTGGCGTACAGTTTCGGCCTGGGAAAGGCAGTCGTGTCGACGCCGTACTGGCATGCGCGGGAATTGCTCGCCGACGGGCGCGGCATTCTGGTGCCGTTCGGCGACGCGGCACCCACCGGTCAGGCCGTCGCCGGACTGCTGAGTGACGATAGCCGCCGCCAGGCCATGCGCGAGGCCGCCTACCAGGCCAGCCGATCGATGACGTGGGAACGCACCGCGGAAAACTACCTGAGCGTGTTCGACCAGGCCCACAGTGGGCAACGGTTCCGCGTAATCCCGGGTTCGGGCAAGTCGACGCCACCACGCGAACATCTTCCGCGCGCGCAACCTCTGCCCGAGATCAGGCTCGATCATCTGCTGTCCATGTGCGACGGTACCGGGATGCTCCAGCATGCCGTCCATTCGGTCGCGGACCGGTCGCATGGATATTGTGTTGATGACAACGCCCGCGCCTTGCTGCTCGCCTGCGCGCTAGGCGCCACGCACGAACCGAGCCTGCCAGAACTTCTTTCGGGCCGTCTGGCAGCCTTCATCCAGCACGCATGGAACCCCGACACCAGACGGTTCCGCAATTTCATGAGTTTCGACCAGCGCTGGCTGGAGGATCGCGGGTCCGAGGACAGCCATGGACGCACACTCTGGGCCCTGGGCGAATGTGCCCGCACGGACATGAACGCATCCCGCCGGCAATGGGCCGCGTCCCTGTTTGCAGAGGCGCTTCCCACCACCCAGGCCTTCACGTCCCCGCGCGCCTGGGCGTTCACCCTGCTCGGACTGCACGCGTACCGTTCGGCCGTCGGAGGCAACGTGGTGGCGAACCGGATGCGGCATCTCCTCGCCGGCAGACTGATGGCGATCCTGGCGACGGCCGCGACCGAGGATTGGGTTTGGTTCGAAGCAGGTCTGTCCTACGACAATGCGCGCCTCTGCCAGGCCCTGATCGCAACCGGCGTTTCCACCGGCACGCGAACCTATCAGGATGCCGGACTGCGCTCACTGCGCTGGCTCATGGGCCATCAGACCAGCCCGGCCGGGCTGTTCCGGCCCGTCGGCACGCATGGATTCGGCGAACTGCGCACAACGCCGCGGCCGTTCGATCAACAACCCTTGGAAGCTGCCGCGACGATTTCGGCATGCCTGGCGGCATGGGCCGCGACGGGCGATCCGGCATGGCAGGTCGACGCCGAGCGGGCGTTGTCGTGGTTTCACGGGGGGAATGATCTGGGGGTGTCCCTGGTTGACCCGGACACGGGAGGGTGCCGCGACGGGCTGCATCCCGACCGTCCCAATGAGAACCGCGGCGCCGAATCAGTCCTCTCCTATCTGCTTGGTCTTGCCGAGATGCGCCAGCTTGCTCGTCGCGAACAGGCAGACGTAAGGCTTGAGCCTGTCCTAAGCCTCCGCGCATAGAGCGGTCCGACTTCCCGGTCACCCCTGCCACGGAACGGGCTCGTTCGTCGTGGCGGAGGTACCGGGCCTCCGCGTGCAGATCCACGACAGGGATGGTCGTGCAGGAGCTTGTCCTCGGGGCAGCCGAGACGCCCGGAAAATAACCGAAACTTAATTATGTTTGTGCCATATCCTTGCCATCGATAAGGATTACCGACGACGCACGGCCCAACGGCGCGACGATTCGCTGACCGACCCCCCAATGCCGTCAACCAAATCGAGGCTGCCTTGTCCTATGACATCCCGCCGAAAATACGTACCGTCTTGGACATGCCTCACGCAGCCCGCTCGGCCGCTCCGATCCGAGCCGGCACTTCTGGCGAGGCGCCCTCCACCACCTTCCTGAACCGACAGGCCCTGTATCTGTGTCCCGATCCGACGAGAGTGCTCGTACGGCCCTTCAAGCCAGCAACCGAACCGCGGGATCTCAATCCCACTGACAAGACACGGGCCAATCATATCGTCGACCGGGTCCTGGCGCTCGACCCCGCGCTCGCGGCCAGCCAACTGGCCGATGTGCTGGAGAATTTCCAGGGGCGCCACCGCAACCTGCTGGAGAAATTCGAGGCACGGGCGGACGAAATGGAAGTTGCACTGGATACGCACAGTGCCTTCAGCAAGGTCCAGCGCCAGTTGGTCGGCGCCTATTTTTTGAACGAATATTCATTTGAAGCGTCGGCCCTGTTCAATCCCAGCATCGTACTCCACCCGGATCAGTCGAACGCACCGGAAGGAGGTTGCCGCTTTATCCTCAGTCTCCGCGCCGTCGGAGAAGGCCATATTTCGTCGCTGACATTCCGATCCGGCTCGATCCTGCCCGGAGGTCACGTGGTCATCGATCCGACAGCGCGGCTGGCCTCGGTTCCAACCATACGATACTGGGTCCCGGGTGTACACGGTGATGACGTCGAAGTTAACTTCAAGGGCGACGAAGACATCAGCGAACGGGTGATCTTCCCGATCACCGCATCCCAATCGAACGGCATCGAGGATGCCAGGTTCGTCGAGTTCCACGATGAGGGGAAGCGGACCTTCTACGCCACCTATACCGCCTATACCGGCAGGGCGATCCGATCCGAGTTGATCGAGACCGCGGATTTCGTGTCCTTCCGAATGCTGCCGTTGCAGGGAACCGCGGCGAGAAACAAGGGTATGGCACTGTTTCCGCGCAAGATCGGCGGCAAGTACGCCATGATCGGCCGTCAGGACAATGAAAACCTGTATCTGATCTATTCGGACGATCTGTATTGCTGGGATGGTGGCCACCCCATACTGGCCCCGAAATTTCCGTGGGAGTTCGTGCAGATCGGCAATTGCGGCTCCCCGATCGAGCTTGACGAAGGCTGGCTGCTGCTGACGCACGGGGTGGGCCCGGTCCGGCGCTACGCGATCGGTGCCGTGTTGTTGGACAAGACCGATCCCTCCAAGGTCTTGGCCCGGTCGAGTGAACCGCTGGTCCGTCCCGCGCCGTCGGAACGTGAGGGCTATGTCCCCAATGTCGTCTATACATGCGGCGCCATGCGGCATGACCGGCAGATCATCCTGCCCTATGCCGTCTCCGATACATTTTCCTGCTTTGCAACGATCGAGATCGATGCGTTGTTGCGGTCGATGACGGGGTGACGCCGCCCCGGGCGGGTCGGGTACCGAGCCCGACCGCAAGAGCGGTTTCTCGCTGACTGGAAACAGCAAACCGCGCCGACACCGTGCTCTTTTCCGTGACTCACACGCTGTAACATGCCGCGCGGCGTGATCCGGGTCTAACGCGCCGCCAAGGTCTGGAAAACATCCCCCGCCGGCGGCAGACCCAGGATATGCCGCCGGTGCCACAGCGCATAGAACAGCAACTTCCAGCACGCGAACCCGTGCCGCCAGCGGCGGATGTCTCGGAACAAAGCCACCACCCGATCCGGATGGGCGATCTCCGCCACCCCGGGCTGAACGGCGACCAGAGGCCCCAATCTGGCCCCTTGCCCCTTGATCCAGGCACCGATCGGGACGGTGAAACCCTGCTTTGGCGCGAAGGGGCGCGCCACCGGCAGGTTTTTCTCCAGCCATTTGCGCAGGATCCACTTGCCCATGCCGTCCCGCAGCTTCAGCCCGTCCGGCAGGCGGAACGCCGCTTCGGCGATGCCGCGGTCCAGAAACGGCGTCCGCCCCTCCACCGCATGCGCCATCAGACAGCGGTCGAGCTTCAACAGCAGATCATGCGGCAGCCAGTCCGCCATGTCGGTGTGTTGCGCGGCAGCCAGACGTCCCCGGCCACCCTCCGCCGCCCGCGCCTCGGCCGCGGCGATCCCGTCCCGCCACGTGGACGGTCGGGTCCGCAACACATCCACCTTGTCGAAGCTGCCACGCGCCCACATGGTGCGTCCGCCCAGCCACCAGGGCCGCATGGCGCTGCGATAGCGGTTGTAGCCGGCGAAAATCTCATCCCCACCTTCCCCGCTGAGCACGACCTTCACGTCCTGGCGGGCACGCCTTGCCAGGAACCAGGTCGGAATGATGGCGTAGTCGGCGGCGGGATCGTCCATGGCGGCGACGATTTCCGGCAGGTGTTGCCAGACCATCGCCTCCGTCACCTCGATGGATTCGTGGCGCGCGCCGACCGCCTTGGCGACGACGGCCGCATGGTCCCGTTCGTCTGCCGCGCCGGGCGAGTCGAACCCAGCGGTGAAGGCCAGCACCGGTTCGCTGTTCAGGCGCGCCATCAGGGCAATCAGGGTGGCGCTATCGATGCCGCCGGACAGGAACATGCCATAGGGCACGTCGCTCCGCTGATGCAGGTCGACGCTTTCCATCAGCGCGCGATCCAACCGCTGCAACGCCGCAGCCTCGTCGATCGTCTCCGGGCCCCCTTCCGGGATGAACGAGATACGTTTGCGATCCAGGATATGGCCATCCGCGCAGGTCAATGTCTCGCCCGGCAGCAACCGCTGGATGCCCTGGAAGATCGTGTCCGCGCCGGTCGTGAACTGGAGCTGCAACAACTCTTCCCGCGCCGAGGGACGCACCGCGCGCGATACCAGGCCCGCTTCCAGCAACGCCTGGGGTTCGGACGCGAAGGCCAAGCCGCCGGCGACCTGGGCAACATAGAGCGGCTTGATCCCGAACGGGTCGCGCGTGAGCGTCACGCTGCGTTGCACCCGTTCATGGATGGCGATGGCATACATGCCGCGCAGTTTCTCCGCATAGTCGGCGCCGTGCCGCAGCCAGAGATGCAAGGGCGGTTCGCAATCGCTGTTGGTGGCGAAATTGACGCCCGGCATAGTGTCCCGCAATTCCCGGTAGTTGTAGATTTCGCCATTCGCCACCAGGGCCGCCGGACCAGCGAAGAACGGCTGGTCGCCGGTGACCAGGTCGATGATCGACAACCGGTTGTGCAGCAGCGCGACCCGTCCGACCACGGACTGGCCGTTGCCGTCCGGCCCGCGATGGCGCAGCGCCTCGATCAGCCGGGTCAAGGTCACGGGATCGGGAGGCGGCGCGCCGGACGACAGGATCAGGCCGGCTATGCCGCACATCGGGCTTTCTCCACGGTGGCGAGGAAATCGCGCCAGCGCGCCACCACCGGCACCTGGGCGAACTCGGCTTCGTAGCGAATCCGGCCGGCTTGTGCCAACGAGATCGCGCAATCCCGATCGCTCAAGGCCCGATCCAGCGCGCGTGCCAGCGCCGCCGCATCCTCGACCGGCACCAGCAGCCCGTCCTTGCCATCACGGATCAGTTCGACCGGGCCCGCCGAGGCCGCGGCGACCACCGGTCGGCCGGACGCCCACCCCTCGATCACGACATTGCCCAGAGGCTCATGGCGGGATGGGCAGACCAGCACGTCCGACGCCGCGAGCAGGGCCGCCGTGTCCTGGCGCCAGCCGAGGATATGCACACGATCGGCAACGTGTTCCCGGCGCGCCAGGTCGAGCAGGGCGGACCGCTCCGGCCCTTCCCCGGCGATCACGGCATGGATGTGGGGCAAGGCGGGCAGCGCGCGGATCAGCACGTCGAACGCCTTGTTGCGGTGCAGCCGCCCCAGGGCCAAGACAACCGGCGCGCCGGACGGCACATCCACGGAAGCAGGCACCGCTCCCGCCATGTCGGGCACGAAATTCGGCAGATAATGCGCCCGTTCGGCGGGCCAGCCCTGGCCGACGATCCAGTCGACAATGCCCAATGTGTTGCCGATCAGGTGGTCGCACAGCCGGTAATACGACAGGTCGTAGAACCCGCCCAACCGGCCAGCCAGCACCCAATCCCCGGCCGGCGTGAACCGTGCCGCCCGGTTCATCCACGCCACCGCCACCCGGGGTGCGAACCGGCGCAATTCCGCGGTCAGGCGCGGCTTTGTCAGAATGTCCAATGGCCCGCCGAATGCGAACTCCCTGGGGTTGAGGCCACCCGCCCGCAACCTCTGTGCTCGACCCGGGTCGCGCCGAATGACGGGCAGCACGTCGTCCCCCGCCTGCCCGAGAGCAACCGTCAGGCGCTCATAGAACAGCTCGGCGCCGCCCGTGACGGCACCTGCCATGATATGCGCGATTTTCATCGATCGACCAGGGTACCCATTCCTGGGCGTGCATATCACGTCCCACGCTTGGCTGCTGCCCCTTATGGCGTCATTGCGCGTCGCCACTTATGACGTCGTTGCAGGTGACCACCTATGCCGCCCTCGCGCGTCGCCACTCATGACCTCATTGCGCGTCGCCACCCATGACCTCATTGCGCGTCGCCACCTATGACCTCATTGCGCATCGCCACACGACTTGCACAGGACCAAGCAGCCCCTACCTTCCGCTTATGGCAAAATTGGCGGCATTGCCCGGACGGGGCGTGATCTCGGTAGAGGGGGAGGACAGAGCAGCCTTCCTCCAGGGCCTCGTATCCAACGACGTCGCACTGGCCAAACCGGGCCAGGCCGTATGGGCGGCCATCCTGACACCGCAAGGCAAGTGGCTGGCCGATTTCTTCGTCTTCTCGGACGGTGAGCGACTGCTGTTGGACTGCGAGCGCGAGCAGGTGCCCATGCTGATCCAGCGCCTGACGCGGTTCCGTCTGCGCTCCAAAGTGACCTTGCGGGCGGCCGAGGAATTGCATGTGCATGTCGCCTGGGACGGACAGCCGGGCGCGACCGCAATCATGTCGCCCGACCCGCGGCTGTCCATGGCCGGATGGCGGCTGATCTCGGACGGCCCCTTGCCGACGACTTCATTCGAATCCGACTGGGATCGCCACCGTATCGCCCTGGGCCTGCCCGAGGGATCACGCGATATGGAGGCCGAGAAATCGATCCTGCTGGAAGCCGGGTTCGACGAACTGGGTGGCATCTCCTGGACGAAGGGTTGCTACATGGGCCAGGAACTGACCGCCCGAACCAAGTACCGAGGCCTGGTCAAACGCCGCCTGGTGCCGGTGTCGGTTGACGGCCCGCTGCCTGCCCCCGGCACGCCGATCCTGCGAAACGGCGTGGACGTGGGTACGATGCGGTCTGGCCGCGATCAGGCCGGGCTGGCCCTGCTGCGGATGGACGCTCTGGAGGCTCCGTTATCGTGCGGGGCCGCGACTTTGACGACATCGGTCCCGGCCTGGATGCGACTGACGCCGAACGCCGGCTGACGGTTGCGAGGCGCTTGGAGCGGGTCGCTCAGCGCGCGCCCTGCGTTCGCGGGGCGCCACTGTTCGGGATCGTCGCGCCGTGGCCGACGCACGCCCGAAACGTTCGCCCAACCTCTCGCCTCCGCCCTGCCAAGATCACGCCGCCCGCGGGACACCATTCTCAACCAGCAGCCGAAACGTGTAACAGACTGAGCCTTGAATTTTTCCGGCAACCGATGATCATTCCATCGTAGCGTCGGTGTCCGGCGATGCGGCCAGAGCAAAGGGGCTCCGTGGACCGTCTGACCAGCATGACCGTGTTCGCGCGCGTGGTCGCGACACGCAGTTTTTCCGCTGCCGCCCGTGACCTGGGAATTTCCCAGGCCACGGCGAGCAAGCACGTCCAGATGCTGGAATCCTGGATCGGCACCCGCCTGCTGAACCGGACCACGCGCCGTGTCAGCCCGACCGAGGCCGGCGAGACTTTCTACGGTCAGTGCACCCGAATCCTGGAGGACATGGAGGCCGCGCGTCAGGCCGGCAAGCCGGACGCCAGGCTGCGCGGTGCGCTGCGGGTCAGCGCGCCCGTCGCTTTCGGCAGCACGCGGTTCGGCGCCCTGGCGGTGGCTTTCATGCAGCAGAACACCGACCTGTCGCTGACCGTGGTCCTGAGCGATCGTCCCGTCGATGTGATCGAGGAAGGTTTCGATCTGGCCATTCGCATCGGCCATCAAGGTGACGATCTGCCGCCCGAGGCCGGGCATGTCGTCCAGTCCCTCGCCACGATGGAGTTCCTGGTCTGCGCCGCCCCCTCCTACCTGGCGGCCCATGGTACGCCGCTGGTGCCCGCCGACCTGGCGCACCACACCTGCCTGACCGACACGCGCCACCCCGGCGATATCTGGCGCTTCGCCAGCGCGCGCGGCGCGATGGAAGTATCGGTTACCGGCCATCTGAAAACCGATAACGGCCTGCTGCGGCGCAGCGCGGCGCGCGCCGGGGCGGGCATCCTGCTGGCCCCCGCCTTCCTCGTCGAGGAAGATATCGAGATCGGGCGCTTGGCGCGGATTCTGCCGGACTTCCACCAGCCTCCGGCAACCATTGACGTCGTCTGCCCCGCCCATCGCGCCACGGCCCCAAAGGTCCGCGCGCTGATCGCATTCCTGGGCACGCAACTGGTCGCGCAGGACGACGCCACCTGATCCGAAGCGGCACGGGACCGCCGTGGGGGCAGCAGTCCATGCCCGCCAAGCACCCTGCGCTGAGGCGTAGTCGCTGGGCCGACCAGACCGATCCGACCTTCCGCCTCTGACCTCCCCCCTTAGCCTTCCCCCTGGCGTTCCCCTCTGGCCTTCCCCCTCTGGCCTTCCCCCTCTGGCCTTCCCCTCTGACCTCCCCCCTTGGCCTTCCCCCTGGCTTTCCCCTCTGGCTTTCCCCCCCTGGCCTTCCCCCCTGGCCTTCCCCCCCGGCCTTCCGCCCCCGGGGCTGCCGACCTAGTTCTCCCGCGCGGTGCGACGATCGCGGGCCGATCCTTGCCAGACTGCACCGGCGATGCCCCGTGTCGGGCTCGATCGGACGCAATCGGCCAGTTCGGACAGGTTTGGGTCATTCAGTCTCGAATGGATAAAGCCCAACCGACCGGGCCGCCGAGCGGTGCCCTTGGCTGTTGATCTTGTGCGCTGAACACCGGACAGTGCGGGTGTGACGGGTGGGATCGGACCACTGGCGGGATCGCGCCACGGGCGGGGGGGATTGATGGCGCGGCAACTGACTCTTGGGGTTCTCGGTCTGCTCGCCCTGCTTCTGTCCGTGGCCGATGCGCGGGCAGAGACCATCATCCGCTATGCACCCAATGGCGATCTGCGTGTGCTGGACCCGATCTGGACCAGTGCCGCCATCACCGTCACCCATGCACAGCTTGTCTACGATGTGCTGGTCACCATGGATTCCAGCCTGAAGCCACGTCTGCAAATGGCCGAAAGCGTGGAAACCAGCCCCGACGGCATGCACTGGACCTTTGTGCTGCGCCCCAACCTCGCCTTCCACGACGGCACCCCGGTGAGAGCGCGTGACGTAGCCATGTCAATCCTGCGCTGGGCCAAGCGGGTTTCCACCGGCCAGGTGATGATGACGCGGGTCGCCAGCATCGACGCCCTGGACGACCGCACCCTGCGCATCACGCTCAATCGGCCATTCGGCCTCGTGATGGAAGTACTGGCGACCCCCGTGCTCGCCCCGTTCGTGATGCGCGAACAGGAAGCCGCGACCGATGCGTTCCAGCAGGTCAAGACCGTCATGGGCTCCGGCCCATTCATTTGGGACCCGACCGCCCACCAGCCGGGCCACCGCGCCGTCTATCGCCGCAACGCCGCCTATGTGCCACGGGCCGAACCGTCGGACGGTTATGCCGGCGGCAAGGTCGTCAAGGTCGACACGATCGAATGGCGCTATCTGCCCGACCCGTCCACGGTGACCCAGGCGCTGCAGAAGGGCGAGGTCGACATCATCGACGCGCCACCATCCGACCTGTTGCCGCTGCTGCACGCCAACAAGGCGGTGACCGTCCAGGTGCTGAATACCGCCGGTGTGATCGGCACGATCCGGCCGAATTCTCTCGTGCCGCCCTTCAACGACCCCCGTGCCCGCCAGGCGCTACAGTTGCTGATGGACCAGCCGATGTACAACGCCGCCATCGCTGGCGACGCAAGCCATGCGCGCGAGTGCTATGCCGTGTTCGTGTGCGGCACGCCCTATGCCACCGATGTGGGAGCCGCTCCGTGGCGCCAGGCCAATCTGGAAAAGGCCAAGGCCCTGCTGGCCGACTCCGGCTACCGCGGAGAGCCGATCGTGCTCCTCGACCCCGCCGACCAGGCCGATATCCACACGCTGGCGCTGGTGACCGCCGACCAGTTGCGCCGCATCGGCGCCAACGTTGCGGTGCAGACAATGGATTGGTCCACCGTCCTCACCCGTCGCAACGTGCGCGAATCGCCCGCGAGCAATCCCAACGGGTGGCATTTGGCCTTCACCTTCTGGGGCGGGCTGTCGCTGTCCAGCCCGATCAGCAACGCCCCGCTGGTGGCGCGGTGCGATGGCAAGAACCTGTATGGCTGGCCATGCGACCCGATACTCGAGCGGCTGATGACCGAGGATTTCCTGGATGCCACCACGCCGGCCGCCAAGATGACGGTGGTCGAGGCGATCCAGGCGCGCTTCTATGAGGTGTTCCCCTACATCGCGACGGGCATGATCCACCGCCCGATCGCGCACCGGGCCAACCTGAAGGGATTGCCGCGGACCCAGTACCCGGTGTTCTGGAACATCAACCGCGAATAGCGCCGGTCTGGCGCCGGTTGGGACGTCAACTCGGGTAAACGATGTCTGGACGTGGTCGAAGACAGGAGCAGCCACCGTCCTGGCGCCACGGCCCGGAACCATCATGAGGGAAACCATGCCACACCATGTCGTGATCATCGGCGCCGGGGTCGTCGGCGCGGCCTCCGCCATCGAGTTGCTGCGCGACGGACACCGGGTGACGATCGTCGAGCCCGGCGATCCCGGCGGCGAGCAGGCGGCCAGTTACGGCAACGGCACCCTGCTCAATCCAAGCTCGGTGATCCCGATGTCCTCTCCCGGCCTGTGGAAGAAGGTCCCGGGCTACCTCACCGATCCGCTGGGGCCGTTGACCATCCGCTGGCGCTATCTGCCGAAACTGCTCCCATGGCTGCGTCGCTTCATCAGTGCCGGATCCACCGAGGCGAAGGTCACCGCGACCGCCCACGCCCTGGCGCCGCTGCTGGCGGGCGCGCCGGAACACCACCGCAAACTGGCTGAAGAAGCGGGTGTCGGGCACTTGATCGCGCGCCAGGGCGTGATGTTCGCCTTTCCCGATCGTGCGGCGTTCGAGGCCGAGTCCCTGTCCTGGCGGCTACGGCGCGAAACCGGCACGCGCTGGCTGGAACTGGATGAGGACGAATTGCGCCAGCGCGAACCGACCTTGGACCGACGCTACAAATTCGCCGTCCTGGTCGAGGAAAACGGCCAATGCCGCGATCCCGGCACCTATGTCGCGGCCCTCGTCCGCCACGCGGTCTCCCTCGGCGCCGAACTACGCCGCTCTCGCGCGATCGGATTTCGGATCGAGGCTCGACACTTGCGCGCGGTCGAGACCGAGGATGGAGACATCGTCTGCGACAAGGCCGTCATTGCCGCCGGCGCTCGATCGGGTGCGCTGGCCGCGGCGGCGGGCGATACGGTGCCGCTGGAAACCGAGCGGGGCTATCATGCGGTGATCCGCGACCCGGGGATCGAGCCGCGGTATCCGATGATGCCAAGCGATGGGAAGATGGCGTTTGCGATGACACCGGCGGGGCTGCGGATCGCGGGGCAGGTGGAACTGGCGGGATTGGAGGCGGCTCCGAACTGGAAGCGTGCCGAGGTGCTGCTGGCGTTCGCGCGTCAGGTCTATCCGGGGTTGCCGGCTTCGGTGTCACCCGACCAGGTGAAGATTTGGATGGGACATCGGCCATCCACGCCGGATGGGTTGCCTTGTCTGGGTCCGGCATCCGGATGCGCCGATGTCGTGCATGCGTTTGGTCACGGACATGTGGGGCTGACGGCTGGGGCCATGACAGGACGGGTGGTCGCGGAGATTTTGGCAGGGCGCACGCCTTCGATTGCATTGGAGCCCTATTCAGCGGGACGATTTGGGTAGGGGGCTGGTCGGGGCTGCCGGCGGTCCAACGACGGTCCCTGCCCGGTGGTCACGTCATTCTTATTGGAATCGTGCGCCCGCAAAGTCCCGGGAATAGCACCTCGGTGGGCAGACCATGCTTTCTGAAAACCCGTCCTGCACCCGACATGCCGAGCGGCCAGGATGGCATGGCAGGAGGGTACGTGCATGATGGTCAGAACGCCTAAGCAACAACTACTCTCCGGAAAATACACCTGATGGCGATCGGCCCCCAGCGACACCGCTGGCCCAGATTGATCGGACTCTCGTTGGTCGCTGTGGTCATCATCACGAGTTTCTTCGCCGGACTGATGCCGCGCCTGCTCCCCACCACCCTTGAAGCCGACGAGGAGACACGGAAAATCGCGGCATTTGCCATCTTCGTCGCGAGCTATCTGGCCCTCGCCATTGGCAAGATACCAGGGCTCAGCATCGATCGCGCCGGAGTCGCCTTGGTGGGCGCCAGTCTCATGGTCGCTTCCGGGGTGATGTCGCTCGACGAAGCGTACAAGGCAATTGACCTCGACACCCTAACGTTACTGCTTGGCATGATGATCGTCGTCGCGAATCTGAGGTTGTCCGGCTTCTTCGCGCTTGCCACGACATGGGTCGCGGAACACGCGAAAAGACCGATGACCCTGCTATGTGCGGTCACGGCGACGTCCGGCATCTTCTCGGCCTTCCTGGTCAATGACGCGATATGCATTGTGCTTGCCCCGCTGGTCCTGGAACTGACCCTGCGCATGGGGCGCAAGCCGGTTCCCTATCTCCTGGCGGTCGCGCTGGCATCCAACGTGGGTTCGACGGCCACGATCACCGGCAACCCGCAGAACATCATCATCGGCGGCATCTCACAGATTCCCTACGCGACATTTGCCCTGGCGCTTGGACCCGTGGCGCTGATCGGACTGGTCATAACCGTCGGATTGGTGACCCTGCTCCATCGCGAGGAATTCCTCCGCTGCGGTCGAACGACAGCCATAAAAGTGAATGTGCGAGTCAACCGTGTGCTTGTCGCGCGTGCACTTGTGGCGACGGCATTGATGGTGGCGTTGTTCTTCATGGGACAACCACCGGCCAAGGCCGCCATCATCATCGGTGGACTTCTGCTGCTGACACGGCGCGTCAAGAGCGAACGCGTCTATTCCGAGATCGATTGGTCTCTCCTGCTGATGTTCGCCGGATTGTTCATCATCGCCGCCGGGGCGCAGCATGCGCTGCTTACGCCGGATCTGGTCGCGCGCGTCGGCCATCTGCATCTCGATAAGACACCGGTTCTGAGCGTGGTAACCGCCGTGCTGTCGAACCTGGTCAGCAACGTGCCGGCGGTATTGATGATGAAGCCTTTCGTTCAGGCCTTGCCGGACCACACCACCGCGTGGTTGACCATCGCGATGGCGTCCACCCTGGCAGGAAATTTCACCATTCTTGGTTCCATCGCCAACCTGATCGTGGTGCAGAAAGCCGCCGCGCGCGGGGTGCAGATCGGTTTCTGGGACTACTTCCGGGTCGGCGCACCCCTGACCATCATCACGCTTGTCATCGGCACGTTTTGGATGTGGCTGTAACGCCGGTTTCGACAGGCCCACGCTTGCTGCCACGCTCGCCCGAAGCCATTAATTCCTCACTTGCTGATCCATCAGGTCGATGCGATCGGTTTAATTATTGGCTCTTATCGCGTTATTTATTGGGAGTGGGTGGTTTCCGCCAGCTTGGAGACCAGATCCACCGGTGGCCCGGCCACAGCCTCGCTCCTTCGTGGCCTTCGTTCCTTCGTGGTGGAAAATCGCGGACGTAATCAAGGACACCTTGCCTGTCCGGGAGATTCCCATTGGGTGGGGCCACCACAAACCGCGGCTCCGCGATTCTCCACCACGAAGGCACGAATGGCACGAAGAAGGGGCGGCGGACCAGCGCCGGTGAACGCCGTCGGGCCAAGGGCGAACGTGATGCTCTCAACAAATAGCGCTATAAGCGCCTAATCATTACTTAGTCGTTTTGCAATACCAGAGGCCATGGTGAACGACCCAGGGTCGTTGCAGATCCGCGTCACAGCGGGCCTCCGCCCGAAACAACGCGGATGGGTTGCTGCCATACCCAGAGGATCAGGCTGTAACAACCAGACCGCATCCCAACAGGAGACCGAGGCCACGAACGGGTCCACCCAACCCTGCGCGCGATCGCACAGGCTCAGGCCCGTAACCGCTCCGCGACCCGGCCCATCAGCGCTTCCCGCTGCGCGCGCATCCCTGCCCCTCGCACACGAGCCATTTCCAATACGGAGCTCGGTGCGGTCTCCGGAGACCCGGATTCAAACGGCGGCGCGGGCGCGTATTCGATCTGTAACTGGATCGATTGCGCGACCTCTGGGCCGCACATCTCGGCGACGAGGGTCAGGGCGAAGTCGATGCCGGCGGTGACGCCGCCCCCTGTGAAGATATTGCCGTCCCGCACCACACGCCCCTGCGTCGGGATCGCGCCCAACGTCCCCAGAAAATCATGCGATCCCCAATGCGTGGTCGCGCGCTTGCCACGCAACAGCCCGGCCGCGCCCAGCACCAGGGCACCCGTGCAAACCGATGTTATATAGCGTGCGCCGACTGCCTGGCGCCGCAGGAAGTCCAGCACCTCCGGATCCTCCATGATTTCGGCCACACCCGACCCGCCGGGCACGCAGATCACGTCCAGTTGCGGGCAATCCGCCAGAGTCGTGTCGGGAACAATAGCCATGCCGGTGATCGCCCGCACCGGGTCGAGCGACTTCCATAGCAGATGCACGGTCGCCCCCGGGGTGTTCGCAAAAACCTCGAACGGTCCGGTCAGGTCGAGTTGGGTCAGGCGCGGAAACAACAGCAGGCCGATATGCATGGGTTACTCACTCCTGTTTCGAGGCGGTGACCGGACGCAAATTCCGACCGGCCGGCGGTCACGGATCCCAAGATCGGGTTGCGGCGGCCCGCCGGGCCGCGTCGCCACGGCAATCGTTCGGGACCATGCGTTGCACACACGGGCGCCACATCGCAAGATGCAAGCGGTCCGCAGAGACCTAACAGAAGAGGGGAGGATTGGCCGATGACACTTCGTCTGACGGCGGCAATAGTATGCTGCATGGCGGCGACGGGCCTCGCCCACGCCCAGGATGCCTATCCAACCAAGCCGATCCGGCTGATCATCCCCTTCGCGGTCGGCGGCGGCCTCGACATCACCGCCCGCATTATCACCCCCAAGATGAGCGAGCTCCTCGGCCAGCAGATCCTGGTCGACAATCGTCCCGGCGCCGGCGCGGTGATCGGGACCGACCTGGTCTCCAAGGCCGCCCCGGATGGCTACACGCTATTGCTGGGGGAAGTTTCGTCGTTCGGCGTGAACCCTTGGCTTTACAAGAACATACCATACGACTCGGTCAAGGATTTCACACCGATCGGACAGGCGATTGCGTCGTCCTTCATCCTGTCGGTGCATGTCTCGGTGCCGGCATCGGACCTGAAAAGCCTGGTCGCCACGGTCAATGCCAATCCGGGCAAGTACACCTACGGCTCCCCCGGCATCGGCTCCATGCCGCATCTATGCACCGAGCGGCTGAAGACGATGGCGGGCGGATTGGACATCACCCATGTGGCCTATCGAGGTGCTGGTCCTGTCATGAACGATCTGTCCGCCGGTCAGATTTCCATGAGTTTCCCGACACCGTCGACCGCGTTGCCGCAGATCGCCGCCGGCACGATCCGCGCCATCGGCGCTGGGCCGCTAACCCGCGATCCCGCTCTGCCGGATGTACCGACGCTCGACGAACAGGGCCTGAAGGGGTTCGAGTGCTACAACTGGTTCGGCCTATTTGCCCCGGCCAAAACGCCGGACCGGATCGTGAACCGTGTGCATGAGGTGCTGACCGCGGCGTTATCCGATCGGACGGTCGTTACGCGCCTGCACGATCTGGGGCTGCAACCGACCCCTGGCGCCACGCCCGCGCAACTCGGAACCTTGGTGAAGGCGGAGCGAGAGAAATGGGGCCCGGTCGTCAAGGCGCTTGGTGCGCAATTGGATTAACCGCCCATCGGGGTAGTCGTCGGCGCGTTTCCCCGCCCCGGATACAGCAACCGGAACCTGAGAGCCCAGCCACCGCGGTTGGATGTGAGGAATCCCCTGAACGGTCTGCTATTTCCCTGACCGCGCCGCGCTGTACGACCATGGCGGGGCATGGCGACAGCGGACATCTATCGCCGGACGGCGAGACTCATTTCCTGGAAACAATGCCAACAAGCTGTTTGACACGCAGGTCAAGGCAGACCGCGATATCCGTCCAGGTCTTGGTTGCTGGTGGGCGGGGACGACTTCCTCAGCGAACCCCGCCCATTTTGATCGGTTACCCTGCCTTGGCGATCTTCAACCGCTCGGAACAGGCCTCGGCAATCAGATGATCAGGCACACTCGATCCAGCCATCGTCGCCCAACCGGCATCACGCACGACCTGCGCGCGGGTCCACGAGGACGTCTCGGTGCCCAGCTTGGTCAGTTTGGCGCCGTCCGGATCGCGGCGCGCACTGGCGACACAATAGGGCACCATTGCATTGACAACCGCGGCCTCGGCCTGCACCCGGGCGCGCTGTTCGGCGGAGCCGGCCGTGGTCCACCCCAATCCCCAGAACCCCGCGACGGTCATGGCAACGGCGCCGAAAACGGCGCCCAAGGCCCGCGGCTTGATCCAGTCGGCATTCAGCTTAGCCATGTGTTTTCTCCCAGACAGACAGAGGATGATTCCTCTTCCGACCATCACGTATTTGTATCATCGCAACCGCGGCCGCTCGGCCTTGTGCGGTATTCTCTCCGTCCCCGGAGGCCAACATACCGATGCCCTCACCGGATAGCGGTCGCTGATTTGTTTGATGGATATTATTTTCCTGACATTATATGGGCCGCCCTGAGGATATTTTAACCAACACCGAAAAATATTTTCGGTGAATAAGTTTTCACAAATATCCTGTCGGGCGTTTTGTATTTTTATTATCGCAACTTCAATATGTACTCGCCATTTTTCCACCGGCCGCGCCGGCCAGGTCAGTCGCCGCGCGTCGACCCGCCTGGCTGCCCGAACTCGGCAACAAGCTGAGCGATTCTGACCGGGTCCGACTGTTCCATCACGCGGCGGGCAAACCGCGCGCAGGAATCGATGTCCACCATGCGGACCGCCTGCTTCACGCGCGGAACGGCGGAGGCGCTCATGCTGAACGACCGCAGGCCAAGGCCGAGCATGAGGGGGGTCAGGCGGGGGTTGGCGGCCATTTCGCCGCAGACGGAGACCGGCATACGCATCCGCAAAGCCGCCTCGGTCGCGAATTGGATCAGGCGCAGGACGGCGGGGTGTATCGGATCATAGAGTTCCGCGACGTCGCTGTCGGCGCGGTCGACAGCCAGCGTGTAGGCGGTCAGATCATTGGTTCCGATCGCAAAAAAATCCGCCTCCAACGCCAGGGCATCGGCCGACAGGGCGGCGCCAGGAGTTTCGATCATGATGCCCAGAGGCGGCGGCTTGTCGGAAATGCGTTCCCCACGGCGACGCAGGCGCCTGATCATGCGCTCCATGATGTCGCGCGCGGCGCGAACTTCGGTAACATTGGTCACCATCGGCAGGATCACACGCACGGGACCAAACGCCCCCGCGCGCAGGATCGCGGCCAGTTGGGTTTCCAGCAGTTCCGGCTTGCGCAGCAGCAGGCGGATGCCGCGTACCCCAAGGGCGGGGTTGGCATCGACGATTTCGGGCACCAATCCGGCATTGGTCAGCGCCTCGATTTCCTTCTCGCCGCCCCAGTCGAGCACGCGGATGCTGACCGGGTCACCGTTCATGGCCTCCACGATGGTGCGGTAGGTTTCGGTCTGCGTGTCCTCGTCGGGCACGGTCTCCCGGTTCATGAACAGGAATTCCGTGCGTAGCAGGCCGATGCCGACCGCACCGGATTGAGCAATCAGGGGCAGTTCGATCGGCAATTCCAGATTGGCTTGCAGTTCGACCGCTTCGCCGTCTTCGGTTTCCGCCGGCAATCGACGCAGGCGTGCGTAACGCTGACGCTCTCGCGCAAATGCCGTCACCGCTCGCCGTGCCGCGGCGACGGTGGGGGGAGCGGGGTTGAGGGTGACGGCGCCGGAAATACCGTCCACGACCGCTATGTCACCAGGGCGAATGGCATGAGCCAACCCTGTTGCGCCCAGAACAGCGGGAATACCCAGGGCGCGCAGCATCACCGCGGTATGGCCGTCGGCGCCGCCTTCCTCGGTGGCCACGCCAGCCAGGCGCGACGGATCCAGAAGGGCGGCATCGGCCGGGCGCAACGACTCGGCAATCAGGATCGCGCCGTCGGGCAATCCGGCAAAGCTGCGGAACGGTGTGCGCGTCAGATTGCGGACCAACCTCCGCGCGATCTCCCGAATCTCGTCCGCTCGGCGGCGCAAACCGGCCATATCTTCGGCTGGCAAACCGGGAGCGGCCTGGGCAATGATCGCCGTAGCGATCGTGTCAGCCTCGGCGACCACCGCGCTTTCGGCGGATTGCAGCGCTTCCGCGATCCGGTGGCGCACCCCGCGCACCAGGCGGGAGGGACCGAGCATACGGATATAGGCATCGATGAGGGGGGCAATCTCGGACTGGCTTTCTTCGGGCAGGACACCCAGGCGCGCGCGGAGTTTGCCGAGTTGCTTGCGGGACTGGATGATGGCGGCGTCCAGCCGAGCGCCTTCAGCCGCGATATCGGCGGCCTGGATCTTGTGGCGCGTGATCGTGGCAACGGTTTCGGTGGTGCCAAATATGGGACCAATGGCGACGCCGGCGGACACACCGATCCCGCTAAACCGGCGTTCGTTCTTGTGTTCTGGGACGGAAGCCTGCCGGGCGAGGCGTCTGTGCTGAGGCGGCGGCGGTTCAGTCCCGCTCATCGAAGCCGGACTCGACCAGTTCCGCGAGGGCGTCCAGCGCTTCCTTGGCGTCCCAGCCCTCGGCGAGCAATTCGATCGAAGCGCCACGGCCGGCACCGAGCATCATCAGGCCCATGATGGACCGGGCGGACACGGTCTGGCCCTCGCGCCGGACGTCGATGGACGCGCCAAAGCGTTCGGCCAGAGTGACAAATTTGGCGGCGGCGCGAGCATGCAGGCCGCGCTTGTTGGTGATCACAACCACGCGAGTGAGGACGGACGCGCCGGCCTGGCTGGGGTCTGGCATACTGCCGTCTTCCGCTGGGCCGTCTGCCGGCATCACCCCTTCGGTCCGCCATCTGGGCCGTCCGCACAGCCGCCTTTACCATTGGTGCGGCAGCCATGCAGCACATGGGATGCCGCGGCGATATATTTTCGTCCGGCTTCCTCGGCACAGTTGACCGCATCCGCCAATGGCTGGTTGGAGCGGACCTTGGCCAATTTGACCAGCATCGGCAGGTTCACGCCGGCGATCACCTCCACCCCCTTCCGCTCCATCATTGAGATGGCAAGGTTGGATGGGGTTCCACCGAACATGTCGGTCAGCAGCACGACTCCGTCGCCGGTGTCGCACCGCCCGATACAGGCCTCGATCTCGGCCCGTCGGTTTTCCATATCGTCGTCCGGGCCGATGCAGACCGTATCAACGTTCCGCTGCGAACCCACCACATGTTCCATGGCGGAACGCAATTCGTCCGCGAGGCGTCCATGGGTAACCAGAACCATGCCGATCATGGACGGTTCGCGATGTCCCTACCGACTTCCGAACCTGGAAGCCCACTGTCTTTATGCCCATCGGCTTTATGGTTGTTCATGGCGTGATCTCAGGCCTCCTGTGCCTGAACGGATGAGGACCGCGCGGCCTCATGTTGGTCGTCAGCGTCCAGGCGCGGGACAGGGCGTTCCAGCCGATCGGCACGTTCCTGCTCCTCCCGGACGAGTTCCCGATGTGTCACATGCAACCGCCAGTCAGCCCCTGGGCCACCCTCAGCGAGGTCGGCGGCAATGCGCGCCGCCAGGTGGGACGCCAGTCTTTCGACCAGATAGACCGACCGGTGACGGCCACCCGTACAGCCGATCGTGATCGTAGCGTATTTTTTGCCCTCTTGCACAAATCGCGGCAAGACCAGTTCGACAAGGCCGGTCAGCCGGCTGAAAAAATTTTCGAAATCCGGGTCGCCCGCCACGTAATCGCCGACCGCGCGGTCGAGGCCGGTGCCCGGACGCAATATGGGATCATAATGCGGATTCTGCAAAAATCGTGCATCGAAAACCATATCCGCCTCGGGCGGCAGGCCCTTGGGATAGGCGAACGAGACCAGGGAGACGACCATCCGGCTTTGGTCAGACGAGCCTTCGGCCCCGCAATGCTGCTCGATCAAGCGCCGCAGCGCGGCCAGTGGCAGGTTGGAGGTGTCGATCACCAGATCCGCGCCCTCGCGCAACCGGTTCGTCATGGCGCGTTCGATCGTGATGCCATCGATCACCCGCCCTTGCGGAGCCAGGGGATGGCGGCGGCGGGTCTCGGTATAACGGCGCAGCAAGGTGGCCTCGTCGGCCCAGACGAAAATCAACTCCGGCCGCACATCAGGGTTCACGCGCAGCCGTTCCACTGTCTCCATGACAAGATCGGCGTCGAAGCCGCGGGTCCGCGCGTCGATGCCGATCGCCAGGCCTTTCTCGCCGCGGCGGATCATCTCATCGACCATCCGCAGCGGGGGGTTGTCGACGGCCTCGTAGCCGATGTCTTCCAGCGCCCGCAGCACCGACGCCTTGCCGCCGCCGGACAGGCCGGTCACCAGCACTACCCGAAGACGGTCGGCTTCCGTCATGCGGCAAAGGCCCCGGCGACCTGCGCGACCCGGCCGAGGGCGCAGTCCAGCGCGAGCGCCACACGCTCGGGCGCCGACGCCAAACGCCCATCCAGGTCGATCTGCGGCACACCGAGGTCCGGGTCCTGCCGCGGCATGGGCAATCGGGACGAGTCATGCGCACCCAGGCAAACCACAAGGGCCAGATGCGCCGTGGGGACATATGGGAGGCGCATGATGCCGAGGCCGCGGACCTCCAACAGCCCCGCGAGTATCGGTGGAGCGGCGGCCTGCCCATTCCGGATATCGACCTGATCGTCCGCCACCAGCAAAAATCCTCGGGCCAGAAGACGTAACACGAGATCGGATTTTCCCGACCCGGGCGGCCCGGTCACGAGTACCGCTTCGCCGTCCCTGGATACGCAGCTCCCATGAACGCGCTGCCCATCTTGCATGGGGTGGCAATCTGACCGCGATTGGATCGGAAGGAAAGCCTCTTGTGAGGTGGGTCTCACTTTGGGCGGTCTGGCGGCGGCTGACGTCTCCGCGGATGCCCCCGCGGCAGGAGACTCTCCGTCAGGGTCGGAGCCATCGCGTGAGCGGCACCCCTTCATCCGCGCGACGAGACGCGATCGAGGTCCGCATTCGAACGCAACGGAAATCGGACCGACCACGGGCGAAAATCATCCCATGATGTTTGACTCTGTCAAATTGCCCGATTGACACGAAAGATCCGCAAGGCCTCCGGTCCCGCATCGGCGACGTCCGCCAGGGGCGGACATCGCAACACCTGGGTTCCTAACATCGTTGACGGGAGCGGCCGCTCGGATCAGCTATTGCTGTGGCGGTCGCTGAAAAAGATATCGGTCGAAACCTCATCCACCGTATTGCATCCCGTATAGGCCATGGTCTTGTCCATCTCGGTCCGGATGATCCCCAGCGCCTTGAACGCGCCCTCCTCTCCGCCCACCGCCGTGCCATACAGCGTCGCCCGCCCGGTCAGCACGCATTTCGCGCCCAACGCCAAGGCCTTGACGATGTCGGACCCGCGACGGACGCCGGAATCGAGGATGATCGTCAGCTTGTCGCCAACCGCCGCGGCAATTTCCGGTAGCACGTCGAGCGTCGCGGCGGCGCTGTCCATGTTCCGCCCGCCATGGTTGGACACGACCAGCCCGTCCACCCCGTAACTGACGGCCTTCAGCGCGTCATCGACCCGGTTGACGCCTTTCAGCATCAGGATGCCGGGCCATTTTTCGCGGAAGATCGCGATATCGTCCCAGTTCAACGAGTCCCGATCCATCCCATCCGTCCGTTGGGCGCCGCCACCGCTGGTGATGGTGCCCTGGAACTGGTCCGGGTAGTTCTCGTGCTTGGGCATGCCGATCGTGGTCAGGTAGCGTCCCATCACGCCCAACGTCCAGGACGGATGCAGGGCAATGTCGACCATGAACCGTGGTGTCGGGTTGAATGGCAGACCGAACCCATTCCGCGCATTGTATTCGCGGTTGGGCGACACGGCGGAATCGACCGTGACGATCAATGCCTCATAGCCGGCGTTCTTCGCCCGTTCGATGATCTGATAGGACAGGTCCCGCCGCTTCCACACATAAAGCTGGAACCACAACCGCCCACCCGCCTGGTCGGCGATCGTCTCCATGGCGGTCATGGAGGCCGTGGACAAGGTCAGCGGAATATTGGCCTTCGCCGCCGCCTTCGCCAAAGCCAGTTCGCCACGATACCAGCACAGCCCTGCGGCCCCTGTTGGCGCAATCGCCAACGGAAACGCGGCGGGCTTGCCGAAAAGCGTCGTCTCGGTGGTGCGGCCGGAGACATCGGTCAGCGCCCGGTGGCGCAACTTGATGTCCTGGAACGCGGAACGATTGCCGGCTACGGCGAGATGGTCCTCGGTGGCGCGGTCCACGAACTCAAACACGCCACGCGGCAGGCGGCGCTTCGCGGCGTGCCGCAGATCGAAAATATTGTAGCAATTGTCGAGTGCGGACATTCAGCGCGTCTCCCCGAAATAGTTGGACGGCATGCGGGCCAGTCACCCAGGCCGTCGGCATTCGCGAAACTGTAGTCCCGGGGTGCGTCCCGGTGAAGGGGCCGAGCGGCGCGGCCTGGGCCGCGGCTTAGATCCCGGGCCGCGATCTGCGGGCGAGCGTCCTCCACCTCTTCTCGGCTGTCATCCGTTCGGGTTCCCCATTGGATACCCCGCTTTGTGCATCCCGTTTGGCATCCCCCTCTGGCATCCCCCTCTGGCATCCCCCTCTGGCATCCGCCCCCTGGCATCGCCTCTGGCATCCCCTCTGGCATCCCCTCCGGGCATCTCACTCTCGGCATCCCCCTCTCGGCATCCCCTTTGGGATCCCCCTCTCGGCATCCCCTTTGGGCATCCCCCTCTGGGCATCCGCCTGGGCCTGCGGTAATCCGGCCAGGCATGCGGGATTCGGAACAACTCAGATCGGCGGCGCGGGCCTGGATCACAGACGAGCAACGCCAGTCCTGGCGCGTCGCTCGGCCGGCTGTGTTGCTGGGCCTCGGGTCGATCGTCCTGGCGATCGGCCAAGCCTATTGCGCCGCCGTGATGCTGGCCGCCCTGCTGACCGGAGCCACGATATCGCTGGTCCAGCCCGCCGCCGGCTTTGCAATCCTCGCCTTGGTGCGCGCCGCGCTGAACCACGCCTTCGAACGCTCCGCCTTCGCCGCCGGCGCCGCCGCGCGCCGGCGCCTCCGGACCGATACGCTGACCCGGTTGCTCGCCGCCGGACCGGCAATGCTGCGGTCCCACCACTCCGGCGATCTGACCACCATCGTCGTGGATCGGATCGAGGCGTTGGACGGGTTGTTCTCCCGCTGGCTGCCCGCCGCGATCCTCGCTTTGGGCGGCCCCGCGCTCATCGTCCTGGCGACCGCGTTGGTGGATCCCAGCGCCGCCCTGATCCTGCTGGGATGCGGAGCGCTGGTGCCGCTGGCGATGGGCGCGGCCGGGATTGGCGCGGCGGCGGCCTCCCGCGGGCAATTCCTGGCATTGTCGCGCCTGCAGGCCCGCTTCCTCGATCGCGTGCGCGGTATCGCCACCATCGTCATGCATGGGCGTGTGGCGGCCGAGGTCGAAGCCCTCGGCACCGCCGCCACCGAATTGCGCGTGCGCACCATGCGGGTGCTGCGGGTCGCGTTCCTGTCCTCCGCGGCGCTCGATCTGGCCGCTGCCCTGGCCCTGGTGATTGTGGCCGTGCATTACGCCCGAACTTTCCAGGGCGATGGTTTGCAGGGGGGTGGATTGGGGCAAGCCGGTCAGGCGCTGTTCGTGCTGCTGCTGGTGCCGGAGTTCTTCGCGCCGATCCGCGCCTTTGCCGCCGCCTATCAGGATCGCCTGCATGCCACCGGGGCAGCCGCGGCGATGCTTGATATCCCGCCCTTGCCCGCCCCCGCGCCACCACTCGCGGTCCGCACGGTCGAAGCCCAGGGCGTTACGGTCGCATTCGAGAACGTGCGCCTGACCTGGGACCCGTCGCGCGGGCCCGCCCTGGATGGGCTGTCGTTCCGGGTCCCGGCGGGGGAGACCTTGATCCTGACCGGACCCTCCGGTGCCGGGAAATCCTCGGTGCTGGAGATCGTGCTGGGTTTCGTGCGTCCCGATGCCGGGCGGGTGACCATCAACGGCGCCGACATCACCGACCTGGTTCCCCAGGCCCTGTCGCGGCTGACGGCCTGGATCGGCCAGCGCCCGGTGCTGTTCGCCGGAACCATCAGGGACAATATCCGCTTCGCCCGACCGGAGGCGACGGACGCCGAGATCGAGGAGGCCGCCCGTGCGGCACGGGTCGACCGGTTCGCCACCGGCCTGCCTGATGGCCTGGACACGCGAGTTGGCGAGGGCGGCTACGGCCTGTCCGGTGGGCAAGCCCAGCGTGTGGCAATTGCCCGCGCTTTCCTGAAAAACGCCCCCCTGCTGCTGCTGGATGAGCCGACCGCCCATCTTGATCCAGCAACAGAGGCGGAGGTGCTGGACAGCCTGCGCCGCCTCGCGCTGGGTCGGACCGTCATCCTGGCCAGCCATGCCGCGGCGGCGCATGCCTTCGGCGGCCGGCGCCTGGACCTGCGCGCGGGAAAAGCCGAGGCAACGCGCGGCGTGGCCTGATACCAGTCGACTCTATCGTCGACTGGTATGCGCGCACGGCTGCCCCGGGGAGAACGGCATGCGGCTGTGCGCAAAGTCAAAGGAATGCCAGCCGCTCGACCGTCTCCCGACGAGTCAAGGTCTCGGCCGGCTGGCATGACACTGCCGCGGAGGCACTGCCCGGAAACCGGGCGCGGTTCGCTGCCTGCCCGCCGGTCGGGACAATCAGTACGGGTCGACACCGGACGACCAACGGATCGCCCGGAAGGATGCCGACACGGAAACTCAGGCGGCGGCCGGTTCCTGCACCTGATCGCGGGCTTTCTCCGAGCCCGCGCAACAGGTCGGTGCACAGCAGCTCTCGGCTGTCGCCACCCCGGGTGCCACGCCGGGTGCCACATCCCCCACCACATCGGCTGTCGCGTCGCGCGCCGCTTCCGGCCCGCAGCAGGTCGGTGCGCAGCACGCCTCCGGGTCCGCCGCCACCATGACCGGGGCGGCGGCCTCGACCTTCGGACCGCAACAGGAGACCGCGGCGACAGGCGCCTCAACCCGCGGGCCGCAGCAGGACACTACCGGCGCGACGACTTCCACCGATACGCCGCCGGCCGGATCACAACACGATGCCGCCGCACCAGTCCCCGCTTCCAAGGCGTCCGGCTGGCTGCAAACCCCCGTCTGTGGCAAATCGAGCCGCACATCATCGGCCGCGGCCCAATCGCCGGCCAGGGCGGCCACGATCGAGCGCACCTGCTCATACCCCGTCGCCATCAGAAACGTCGGCGCTCGCCCGTAACTCTTGATGCCGGCGATGTAGAGGCCGGCATCCGGCTGCGCCAGTTCCCGATGTCCATGCGGACGAACCGTGCCGCAGGAATGCAGGTTCGGGTCGATCAGAGGCGCCAACACACGCGGGCTCTCGACGGCGGGATCGAGGTCCAGTCGGACCTCCCGCAGCATGTCCAGCGACGGCCGCTGCCCGGTCGCGACGATGACACGATCAACCAGCAACGACGTGCGCAGGCCGCTTTCGCGCATCTCCACCCGCAGCCCGTCTTCGTCCGGATGCAAGGCGGTCACATGCGTGCCAAGCTTCAAGGTGAGGCGGTTGGCCCGAACGGCAAGCTCGATCGCCTGCCCGAGAGCGCCGCGCGCCGCCAATCCATCCGCCGAACCGCCTCCGAACAGCCGCTTCAGGTCCCGGCCCCGCACGGCCCAGACGATCCGTGTTTCGGGCACACGGTCGGCGAGGACCACCAGATCCAGCAACGCGTTCGCCGCGGAATGTCCGGCGCCGACGACCAACACCACCCGGCCCGCATAGATGTCCGCCTGGGCCTGGATATCCGGGATTCCGTAGGAGATACGGTCGGCAACCTCCCGCTCTCCCGGGACCGGCAGACCGTCCGTGCCGATCGGGTTGGGCGAGCCCCAGGTGCCGCTGCAATCGATCACGGCACGCGCCAGGTCCCTGCGTTCAGCGCCGTCCCCGCCGCGCACCAGCAGGACGAAGGGTGCCATGTCACGCCCCTCGGACTTCATCTTGTCGAACCCGTCGCGACTGACGGCCCGCACCCTGGCACCGGTTTCGATCACCGCCGCCAGAGCCGGTATGGCGGCCAACGGCCGTAGATAGGCGTCATAGAGTTCAGCCCCGGTCGGATGTTCCGCCAGCGGGGGCGCGGTCCAGCCGGTCTGATCCAGCAGGGCGGTGGCCGCCGCATCGAGATTGTAGCGCCACGGCGAGAACAGCCGGACATGGCCCCAATCACGCACATGAGCGGCGACTGTCTCGGCTGCCTCATAGACCCGGACCTTCAGGCCCCGTTGCAGCAAATGCGCGGCGGCGGCGAGGCCGACAGGACCAGCGCCAATCACGGCGACAGGCAGATGACCGAAAGAGGAGGAGATTGCGTTCATGGTCGGCTCCTGGAGCGGAAGGCACATGGTGATCGGTCGCTGATGGGTCAGAGATCGCCCAGCAGACCGCGCAGGCGGCCCAAGGCTTCGGTGTTGACGCAGTAGCAGGGGCGCGGCCCGTCCACGTCGCCCTTCACAAACCCGGCCTCCTTCAGGATGGCGAGGTGCTGCGACGCGGTGGACGGCGCGACCGGCAGCAGATCGGCGAGTTTGCCGAAATAGCAGGCGCCGACGCGGATCAAGCTGCGCAGGATCAGGATCCGCACCGGATGGCCAAGTGCCTTGGCGAGTGCGGCAAGCTCCTGGTCGCTTTCGGTGACCTGCGGCGGGTCGACGCCGCTGACACCAGGCTGGTCGAGAGAGCAGGTGGACATGACACCAATCATTCGTCGTTCGACGAATAACATATGCAGGCCCGATCCGGAGTCAAGACCAGTGCCAATCACGGTTCCAATGTGGCGGCTTTTGCAAGGTTGGCGTGGAATTCTGCGATGCCACCGGGTCAAAATGCGCCCGCTACACAGGTTCGTGCGTCATGAGCGACGGACGGCGCCAGGCCGCCTTCGCGCGGCCCATTTGGGTCCGCCTCGGGTCTGAGCGCCTGTCGGTCAAACGGTGACCCTGCTGTTGTGACTCCGACGGGCGTTACCGTTGGAGACGGAACACTGACTCATTGAGCTTGTGTTTTGATTGAGGCGATGGGTTAGGCACCATCGGCAGCAGTTTTCATTAGGCTTTCATTGTGTTATTTGGCCGGAATGGACGGTTTCCGTCAGCTTGGAGACCATATCCACCGGTGACCCGGCCATAGCCTCGCTTCTTCGTGCCCTTCGTGTCTTCGTGGTGGAGAATCACGGACATAACCAAGGACACCTTCCTGTCCGGGAGAGTCCCATTGGGTAGGGCCACCACAAACCGCGGCTCCGCGATTCTCCACCACGAAGGGCACGAAGAAGGGGCTGGCGGACCAGCGGCACCGGTGAACCCCGCGAGCCGAGGGCGAAAACCAGGCTCTCAACAAATAACGCTATAAGAGCCTTTCATTATGGCCCGGGGGCGTCTCATCCAAGCCCACCTGTCTCTGACCTGTCCGAACCGTCTCGAAAACACCCACCTGCCCAATCAGCAGGCAATCATGAACGACAGGATTAACCGCATGGGACCGGAACAATACCCCCCGAGTCCCGCATTGCTTCGTAACGAAATACCCCCTTATCCGCGCCTGACCGGAACGGATTACTGAAAATCCATACTTAAAGTAGAATCTTAAGAAACCCAATATATTGCATTATATCAGAGACTAACAACCCGACTCGACACCCGGATGTGAGCTTTGACGAAAATCGCCAACAGCCAGTTTCGCGCCATGTTAACCATTCGGGGTTTTTGTTAACCATCGCCCAAAATCCAGGCAAAACACCGCAAACCCGCGGGTTTTGACGCCAAAAACCCGCATCTTTCCGCCGAAATCCACTTTTTACTTGCCACCGATACCGCGCCCGGCCTAGAACAAAAAGCAAACATTCAACCGCTTCCCTTGCCCCAGAATCCCCGCCCCATCCCAATGAGCCCTGCTTCGAACACCAGAATCGCACGCCCACAGTCGAAAACGGCGCGATGGAACCCGGTGAAGGCCGAGCTTGACGCGGAGAATGGCTCGTTCGGCGGTGATGGGAATTGCTGAGGCGCCATTGGTCGCGATCGGAACTCCGGTTCACTGCCGGAGAGCAGCGCCAGTGCGCGAACCACCATTCCGTGGGACGCTCACCGTTCGGCAAACGACCTGGTCGGGTTCCCGGGTCCGGTCAGACGGTCATCGCGTCGGTTGTCGCCTACCAGGCCGCGTCCAACAGCATCCGCACGGTCGCAGGCCCCTCGATCTTGCGTGGATTGGTGTGAATCCAGCGGTCATGCATGGATCCCCTGGCGATGACATCCATCTGATCCGGCCTGACCCCGACATCGCGCAACGTCGCCGGCAGCCCGAGGCTGGCAATCAGCGCCGCGACCGCATCGGCCGCTTTCTTGCCGGGATGACCCAGCTCGTCACTCACCCAGGCCTGACGCGCGGCGTTCACCGGTTCGTTGAAGCGCAGCACATGCGGCAGCATGATGCAGGAGGTGTAGCCGTGCGGCACATCCGCGGTGCCACCCAGCACATGCCCGATCCCGTGGCTCGCCCCTTTGCTGACCCCGTTCTGCGATCCCATGATCGACATCCACGCCCCCAACTGGCAGTCCAGACGCGCTGCCAGATCAGTGGGATCGGTCTTGACCGCCGGCAGGCCCTTGGCGAGAAGCCGCAGGGCCTGCAACGACGCGCCGTCGGAAAACGGCGTTGGGTTGATCGAGCACAGATCCTCGACCGCGTGATCCACGGCGCGGATGCCGGTGGACAGGAACAGCCATTCCGGCGTGTGCAGGGTGATCGCGGGGTCCAGAATCACGGCCTGGGGCATCATCAGCGCGTGGCCATAGCTCTCTTTCACATGCCGCACGGTATCCGTGCAGCCGGCGAACCAGGTGAACTCCCCGGCCGACAACGTGGTCGGCACGTCGATCGAGCGCACGCCAGGCGGCTTGGTCGGGGGACGCTCGGTCCTGCCATCGGGCGTGATAACGGCGCGGAACGCGTCCAGTTGCGAGGGCTCGGTGACATCGTTGCCCAAGCACAACCCGACCATCTTCGCCGCATCGGTGACCGAGCCACCGCCCACCGTCAGCACAAGATCGGCCCGGGCAGCGCGTGCCTCATTCGCCGCCGCCACCACGTCGATACGCGGCGTATGGGCGCCAATCCTGGCACAAACACCGGCCAGCCGGTTGCCCAGGACCGACCGGACCTGATCGATCGCGTCGGTCTGGCGCGCCAGGGTGCCGCTGGCCATGACATAAACCGCCCGGGAGTCGAGCCGTTTGATCTCGGCGTCCAGCGCCTCTTGCAGGGGGATGCCGTAGATCACCCGCTCCATCGGCGGGTATTGGTGGATGCCGCGCACCATCGGTGTCAGCCCTTCTTGGCGCAGAACGCATCCAGCATCGCGGTTTCCTTGTTTGGACCTTCGTAGTCCGCCGCGATGCGCTCGTACAGGCGTGCAGCGGCTTGGTAGAACTGGGCTCCGGCTGGATCCTCCCCGACGAAGGCGGAGATTTCCTCCATTTCCGCCACCCAGCGATAGGCCTTGGAGTGCATGCGTGGCATCGAGCGGGTCAGCCAGCCCAGCAGCGCCGGCTGGCTGATCGTCATTTCAGCATGGAGCGCGTCGGCGGTCCCGGCGCGGGTGGCGGCCAACATCATGGCGCAGCCCAGGGCCGTGAAGCCTTTGGTGATGCCGGCATAGGACATCTTCATGGCCGATGCAGCCCCGATCGGCCCCGGCTGGATCGGCATGTTCAGCCCGCGTTGCGCCAACACCGCGGCCCTGGACGCATCTGGGCCGGACAGATAGATGCGGGTGTTCTTGGAGTCCGGCTCCGGCGGCGGGCCGATAATGCCGCCATCGACGAAAATCGCGCCGGTTTCCTCGATGACCCGCGCGATCCGCAGGACCGTGGCCGGGGCGAGCGCATTGCAGTCCACATAGACCGGCTTTTTCGCCGCCGCACGCAGGGCGGGCGCCAGACGTTCGGCCAGTCCCAATGCATCCCCGGGCGGCAGGATCGAGAGGATGATGTCGGATGCCGCGATCTGGGTGTCGGAGGCATCCACCATCCCGGCGGATTTTGCGCGGTCCACGGTGGCAGAACTGCGGCCGGTGAGGGAGGTTCGGACCTCGATCCCGTTTGCGGTCAGACGTTTGGCGACGGCGCTGCCCATCATACCGGGCGCGATCACGGCGACGATCGGTTTCATGCTTCCGCTCCCCTGATTTCCGCCCTGGATGGGCGATGTCCATCATGCCGGTTCGGCCGGCATCCGCAATCGGGCAATCTGGTTCGGACGATCCTGTTCCGGGCTCTCGCCAGCGGCGATCGCCCGAAACCCCGAAGCCGGGATCGCCCAAGCATATACCCCCTCGACGCGTGCGACCAAAAACGCCATCTCTTGGACCCGAGGAGTGACCCATGTCCCAGACCCTTCTCCGTCCGCCGCCCGCGCTGTTCATGCCGCAGAAGCAGCCCGCGAAGCCGATGACCCGGCAGCTAAAGGTCGTGTCCGAGTATGAACCCGCCGGCGACCAGCCCACCGCGATCACCGAGCTCGTCCGCGGCGTCACGGCCGAGGAGCGCGACCAGGTGCTGCTGGGCGTCACCGGATCGGGCAAGACGTTCACCATGGCGAAGGTGATCGAAGCGGTTCAGAAGCCCACCCTGATCCTGGCACCAAACAAGACCCTGGCCGCACAGCTTTACGGGGAGATGAAGAGCTTTTTTCCCGACAATGCGGTGGAATATTTCGTCAGTTACTACGATTACTACCAGCCGGAAGCCTATGTCCCGCGCACCGACACCTATATCGAAAAAGATGCCCAGATCAACGAACAGATTGACCGTATGCGCCATGCCGCCACGCAGTCCCTGCTGGAGCGCAACGATGTTGTCGTCGTCGCATCGGTGTCCTGCATCTATGGTATCGGCTCGGTCGAGACCTATGCGAAAATGGTTGCCAAGCTGGAAACCGGTGGTCGGATCGACCGCGACACCTTGGCCAAAGCCCTGGTGAACCTGCAATATCGTCGCAACGATACGGCCTTCGCACGTGGCAATTTCCGCCTACGCGGGGAAGTGGTGGATATTTTCCCCAGCCACTACGAAGACCGCGCCTGGCGGGTCACCCTGTTTGGCGACGAAATCGAGGCCATCCATGAATTCGATCCCCTGACCGGCGAAAAAACCGCGGAACTGAAAGAAATCACGGTCTACGCGAACAGCCACTACGTGACGCCTCGTCCGACACTGACCCAGGCCATCCGCGACATCAAGAGCGAGCTGAAAGCGCGGCTGGAAGAACTGACCGCGGAAGGCAAACTGCTGGAGGTCGAACGCCTGAGTCAGCGCACCACCTTCGACATCGAAATGATGGAGACGACGGGTTCCTGCAAGGGCATTGAAAACTACTCGCGCTATCTGACCGGTCGCGATCCAGGCGATCCACCGCCTACCCTGTTTGAGTACTTGCCCGAAAACGCGCTCCTGATCGTCGATGAATCCCACGTCACCGTCCCCCAGCTCGGCGGCATGTATCGTGGCGACTTCAACCGCAAGAGCGTCCTCGCCGATTTCGGGTTTCGCCTCCCATCCTGTATCGACAACCGTCCGCTGAAGTTCGAGGAATGGGAGAGGTTCCGGCCACAGACGGTGTTCGTCTCCGCTACCCCAGGCCCGTGGGAGATGGAACGCACCGCGGGTGTCTTTGCCGAACAGGTGATCCGCCCGACCGGCCTGATTGATCCGGTCACGGAAGTCCGCCCGGTGGAGCACCAGGTCGATGACCTGCTGGCTGAATGCCGGACCGTCGCAGCCGGTGGGGGGCGCGTCCTTGTCACGACCCTGACGAAGCGAATGGCGGAGGATCTGACCGACTACCTGACCGAACATGGTGTCCGCGTCCGCTATCTCCACTCCGACATCGACACGTTGGAGCGGATCGAAATCATCCGCGACCTTCGCCTTGGCGTGTTCGATGTTCTGATCGGTATCAATCTTCTGAGAGAAGGATTGGACATCCCCGAATGCTCGCTGGTCGCGATCCTTGATGCGGACAAGGAGGGGTTCCTGCGGTCCCAGACCTCGCTGATCCAGACGATCGGGCGGGCGGCTCGCAATATCGACGGCCGCGTGATCCTGTACGCCGACACGATGACCCGCAGCCTGCGCGCCGCGATCGAGGAGACCGACCGTCGCCGCAACAAACAACGTACCTGGAACGAAGAACACGGCATCACCCCGCAATCGGTGCGGAAACAGATCGGGAAGGTGCTGGAAAGCGTGTTCGAGCAGGACTACGTCACCATCGCCCCGGTCAAGCACACCGGCGCCGCGGAATTCGTCGGCAAGGACCTGAAGGCAGCAATTGCGGATCTGGAAAAGCGCATGCGCGCCGCCGCGGCCGACCTGGAATTCGAGGAGGCCGCGCGCCTGCGCGACGAGATCAAGCGTTTGGAGGCGTTGGACCTCGGCCTGGAGCCGCCACCCGCACCAAGCGCGTCGATGCGTCCGAAGCGAGACAGGACGCCGGAGCCGATGGGACCTGGTGGCGGGGGCTACGATCCCTCCAAGCGACGAGGACGTGGCGGGATGAAGCGACGCGGACCGTGACACGGGTTGGGCTGGGCCGGTGTCAGGGTCTAGGCTGGTCGATGCCGCGATGCGCTGGCGAGGAGACAGCCTGCCAAAGATGGGTTGATCCACGGTCGGTCATGGGGTATTCAGCCCGGCCGCAACACGGTTGCCATGTGCCCAGGTAGCTCAGTTGGTAGAGCATGCGACTGAAAATCGCAGTGTCGGTGGTTCGATTCCGCCCCTGGGCACCATTCCATTTTCGACCCTGTTGGAGTCTCCCAAGAGCCTGAAAGGCATGGAGATTTTGGCGGTTCGATAACCTTCACCACGCACGTATGGCAAACGATCGGCAAAGGCGAGTTTCAGCACCGCACGCCGATCCTCGACCTTCTCAGATTTCCAAAGTTTCCAAGGGTTTGCGAGGAAGGTGACGGCGGTTCGATAAGTTTCGGCAAAGCTACGCAGCGGCTTGCCGCTGTTGGCGATGCGATCCCGCATCACCGCTCGCTGCATTTCCAGTTCCTTGATCCGCCGCTCATACGCGGCGATCACGGAATCGCTGGTGGCATCGACGATGCGGTCAAACATCTGCTCGACCTTTCGCTCAATCGCCGCCAGTTCCTTCTTCAGATCGAGGCCTTGAGACTGGACGCTGGCAAGCTTCGCATTCCACAGGTCTCGCAACATCTGAAGAGCGAGATTCAACAAGCCGTCCGATGGACGAGGCTGGGAGAGCAGCGTCTCGAACTCACCCTCGATCACTTCCTTCCGTATCGACTTACGCGCCGCAACTCAGCCCCGCGTGTCGCACAGGTAATAGGGATAGGCCGCGCTGCGGCCCTTCGACCAACACGAGGTGAACGGCTCCCCGCAATGACCACAGGTGACGAAGCCCCGGAGTGGGAAGTCCTCCGACACATCGCGGCGAACAGGCGCCTTGGCGATGCGGCCATATCGTCGATCCTGGACCGCCTGCCATGTGGCGAGACTGACCAGCGCCTCATGCTTGGCAGGCACCAACCGAAGCCCCATCGATTCGTAGGTGATGTGACCCGCAGAGACGACACGGTCGAGTATCTCGTTCACCCGCTCGAAATGCACCTCGTTGTTGGCGTCGCGCGGGAACGCCGGTTGCGCTTCGAGGAAGCGTGCGACCTCTGACACCGTCTCGAAGCGACCAGAGGCGAAGCCTTCAAGCGCTTCAGCGATGATGGACGCCAGCGGCTCATGCCGCACCAGCAGCTTGCCGTGACCGGCCACGCGCTCGAAGCGATACCCTATCGGCTGGCGCGTCACCCAATAGCCATTCATGGCACGAGCGCGCATGCGGTTCTTCGTTTGCTCTGCGTTCTTCCTGCGCTGGTGTTGGGCGACCGTGGCGAGGATGTATTCCTGAAGCTCGCTATCGGCGTCCTCACCAAACTCCACGCTGGGCGATTCCAGCACGCCGCCAGCAAGATCAATTGCCGCCCGCAGCTCGATATGCGCCTTCACCCCGCGCGCAAGGCGCGAGATATCGTCAATCAACACGGCATGCCGTGTTCCGCGATGGCGCTTCAAGAACGCCAGCATTGCCTTCATGGCGGGGCGATCCTTCAGACCGCCCGACACATCATCATGGAAGACCTCAACAACCTCGTAGCCGCGATGCCCGGCATACTCGCGGCAGCGAGCCTCTTGGCTGCGCAGCCCATCGCCCTCGCGCACCTGCTTGGTTGCAGACACGGCAGTAGATGACAGCCTTTCGGATATCAGTCCGCTGCATTGGGGACGCTGCGCTCCTTCCAATCACCTGATCCGCTTGCGCGGAAAGCACCCGCAAGCGGTCTCTCGTTCGCTCGATCCGCATAGCCGCAGCCTAGCGTACCGGTACCCACAGCTTCACGCCCGGCGGATTGTTTATCCCCAGCAATTCGGGCGAGCTGCGTGGCATCCTCGCCAAAGCCAAGATCAACAAAGCTCTGCATCATCCGCCACACCACCGCCATCAACTCGGTCTGCGCTTCCTCACTCATATTGAGGTGCGCAATGTGGTGGCGGTAGCGCTCCGGATCGAAGGCCAGCGCCTTGGCCGCAAGTGCGGCCTTGCTGTCCTTGGCTTGCACCGCCGGGCCGAGGCGGGCTGTTTCGTCATTCTCCATACCGCGCCTCCTTTCAGGTCGAGATTGCGGGAATGTTGACTATTCAGAACAATTAGTGAACACACAAGGGAATTATTCCTGGTGTGCCACTTGAATGGATTGTGGCGATCCCGCGCTGCCGACAAAATCCCCGCCGCTGGCGATCTAATCAGTTGTGGAAGCTGGGACATCCCAGGCTATACGTAACCCGTTGACCTGCCAGTGCTTTCGCGCGGCAGCAATATTTGCGAGGACTCGTGGCAAGAGAACAAGCCCGCGCCAATCAGTTTCGGGTGAGGGCCAAGTTCGATGAGGCTGCATTGATGCGCCTTGTCTATTGCTTCTGTCAGGGGATCGGCATCGCCATCGCCGCCCGATCCACCGGGCTTTCAACCAAGACTGTTCGTAGCGTGTATCTCGCGCTGCGCCAGCGTTTATTGAAACCCGCCTTCGACCGCTGGCACGGCACCAACCGCATGATGCTCAGACTGCTGGGGCCGGAGTATGAGGTGATGGTGCGGGCAGGGTATTTTGACCTGCTGGCGCGCTGCGCGGGCAACGAAAACTGCGCCCGGAATTTCCGACTGGGCAACCGGAAGGAACGTCGGTGTCGTCGATGTCCGCTCGCCGCTGTTTGGCAAGACGACCTGCTCGCCGAGGTGTACACCGTCATCGATACAGTGCATCTTTTTTTATGAACGCCTCGGGATTCGTGCCGAGAAGGAGATGCCGTCCGTAGTGCTCTTCCGGGAACGGTTGATCCACACGACTGTTATCGGCACCGTGCAGAACCACAGCAAGACTCTGCCCAGCGGCCTCTTCGATCCCAACGAGCGAAGTTTCCTGTGTGGTGGCACGCTGCTGGATGCGCTTTTGATGGACCTCGCCAATGTCCCGCTTAAGAGTGCCGATCCGACCCCCTCGTGATGTGCCAGACTCTGCCCGGCGGGAGAGGGGGTGGATCGTCAGCCTAAATCGCGACGCCAACCACGAGGAGCGAACGCGGCGGCGTGCCGCCCCGGTGAGCGCCAAGGCGGCCTTTGCACCGAAAGCAACCCGACTCCCAAGACCGAATGCTCTGGCACGCAGGGGCAACAAAAAGCGTTAGGAGGAAAGTGGCCCTATGCTGCAACCCTGGCCGAAAGCACCGCGCTTGCCCGCGCATTCAGCGCCGCCCGTGCGGCATCAACCTCCGCTCCGATGACGACAAGAGGCGCGCAGCCAAACGCCTCCCGGATCGTTAGCGTGTCCCGATGACTCCCGGAAAAGTCAGGGTGTAGACGCATCACCGGACCGCCATTGGCAAAATTCGCGCGGTCGTCCGTATCGAGGTATGTCTCCGCCGGAAGCCCCTCGGCGAGCACCAGGTCATGATGCGCTAACTCAATATGATAGTAGGTGAGTCGATCAACGCGTATCTGGCAAACCGTCGTGCCGTTCACGAGATGCTTCGCGGGTATCAATACGTCTTGCACATACAGAGCGTGATCGGGCGATACATAGAGGTCACGGGCGGGCAGGTTATCTCCGAACGCGTCCCGGCAAATGCGAACGGGCCACACGGTCTCCGGCTTTGGATGCCGAACGCAATCCACCTCACGGCTACCCGCCCAGACGATCCGGCCCGCTGCCCCCAGCAGCGTCCGCACCTCGTCGCCTTCCGCCAGGTATTCAACCGGCATTTGTCCCGATGGGGTCTCGATCAACGTCCCCTCGGCAAAGCAGGCTAGCTGAAGAAACTCCGCTGCGGTCAGCGTAGGGCCAGAAGCGAAGGGGAACCGCTCGATACCTGCCGCCGATGAATCCCCCTATGTCAGAGAAGTTGCCGTCCGGATAGGATCGGAACGTTGGGGGCGATGGAAGACGGACATGGCTCGATATGGTCGACAATTCAAAGAGCGCGTGGTTGCGCGCTTGCTGCCGCCGGAAAGT
>Ga0082335_1001894_pt1 | contig 41584 bp, 44 predicted proteins | sample Subgrocontami58m_FD_72375 | JGI IMG/M metagenome (GOLD analysis project Ga0082335, IMG submission 72375) | Subsurface groundwater microbial communities from S. Glens Falls, New York, USA - GMW37 contaminated, 5.8 m (SPADES assembly) (version 2) ...
GCGGTTTTTTACTGTAAATTTTTGTGGCCAAACTTCATGTCCTACCTTTCTTTGAGAATGAGGGGATTATAACATATATTCCCCTCCGGTACCTGACCCTTAATCCCTCTCCTAATCTAGGAGAGGGACATTATTTATCCCATTTATCCCACCTGAAAGGTGGGAATTTATCATGTGATCGTGATAGAATTTCTGTATGATTGAAACTGAAATAAGGGGGAGGTTGACTAAAGAAAGCTTTAATAATCTATTGGCATTATTTCAAAAGGAAGGAAAACTGAAGGATCATTATTCTCGACTTTCAGTGGACATATCACCTGGATTTGACCCAAAAACTCGTACATGGAACAACCAAGCCCAAACAGATTTGCGACTGAAAAAGTCCGGAAAATCCGAAAAGATAAGTTTAAAAATTGGCGAGTATCATTTGCAAGAAAGAAAAGAAATTGACGTTAAGCTCCAAGAGGGAGAATTTATAAAAGCTGTAGATCTATTTATGTCTTTGGGGTTTGATTCCGGCATGATCTATTTCTGGGAGAGTTGGGAGTTTGAGTATCAGGGATTTGAGATCAAATTATCTAAATATACCGACGAATATTACACTTGGGAAATTGAGACCAAGGAAGGGGAAGATCCTGATGTATTGGCAAGTCAATTATCCCTAATTCCCTATACTAAACAGGAGTATAAACAAGCCATTGACTATGAGAATCAGTCGATACACCAACCGTTTTCCTTAGACGTAGCAGAACAACTTTATGGAAGATTCGAGAAGTAATCCCATCCCACCTGAAAGGTGGGAAATTACTAAAATAAATCGCCTCCCAATGGGTAATTAGCTTTCCTATCATTTTCTATCGCTTCGTCCCTTCTTTTAATCATTTCTTTATGTTCTTTGCTGCCTCTACCCTCCGGGACAAAACTTGGATACAACAAAAACCACCACCCGCTACCCCCCACCTCTTCCCATCCGTACCCTCTTGGGCTAACCGGATCACTTCGATCAAATTCATGTTCTTGGGCAAAACCAACACTTCTAGTCGTATATCCATACGAAGCCCAGAAACGAAATATCTCTCGCAAAACGTTCCTGGGAACTGTGGCTAAAATACTTCTTGTTCTGTCAGGATGATCAAAATCTACCATGACGAGATACTAATCCCCATATGATTTTTTATCTTGACCCAGCTTGACACCATTTGTTCCGGAGACGTTTTAATAACATAACTTTCTCACGGTCGTGAGAAAAATATGTTAATATTTGCAACCGTTTACATACTATAAGACAATAAGTGTATAATCCACCCATGAGAATCAAAACTACCTGGGATTTTAGCGAGGGTCATGAGGCCCAGAGATTGATTCATGTCACGAGCCAAATTGCGACAGGCTTTTTTAAGGTCAATGGTTTTTATCCGGTTTCCTATGGAACCGTTCCCCCACAATATATAACTGTTCTGCTGCCTGACTTACCTTATCTGACTATTCCCCGTTTTTGGGAAAAGGTGGCCAAAATATCTGTATCGCAAATGCACATGATTGACCAGCCGGAATTAACCGCTCAATTGAAAAAATTATTAATTAGTGTGCCTACTGCCCCCAATATCTCAAAAATAAAAACTCAATGGGATAAAATATCACCAGATTTTTTTGATGAAGTTTATAAAATATTGCCCAATAAAAAGGGTTTGATTAAAGAAATAATTATCTGGCCGACCAATTTTGGCACATCTTGCTCATTTTCCATGATCGAATTTACACCGGGTATTGTCTATATTTGGCTGCGGGCCGATCAGGGAATCGAATCCATTGGCTGGGCGATACTTTCTGCCCTGACCCGCCAAGATTTGATAGATCATCTGGATGGCTTGTGGCAGGAATCCCAAATTTTGGTTGATTGGCTGATGAATGAAACGATGCTAGCCAAATTTTTTAGCCGTCCCCGCAAGACTATGTCTACCTTGCGGTCTAAACAAAATGCTTCGATCTTAGAAATCTCTAATAAATTTCTGACCAAAATAGGCGCACCCATTATTGACTCATCTGTCATTAAATCTATAGATACTTCTAGCTTTACCCTGCGTGAGAAGAGGCTTCTGGATCTGCTAATTGCCAAATCCCCCCAGATTGTCACCTTTGACGAAATCAATGAACTATTAACCAACAACTATGAACAGTTCTCCCTGTATGCCATCTCCAAATCCATTCAACGCCTGCGCGACCGCCTAGAAAAATCAGGAATTTCGGGAAGTTTTATCCAGACCAAAAGGGGCGAGGGGTATTTGTTGGTGAATTAGATTAAGCCAACGTACCATTCAAGGCTTCTCTGCGAAAATCTTCATTTCTCATTGGCTCTCCAGTCCTACATTGTTGCCAGGGTGCTCTTATTCCCCTTCTTTCATTTATCGTGACAATTAACGCACTCAATTTACACAATTCGCAGGAAATTAATGTCCCGTCGACTTCCGTCAAACGCCTTTTATCCGATGCTACAAGATATCGTAAACATTCCATAATATGATTATTATCTACTTTCTTCTTTTATCTTGACCTATCTTGACCATCTACATTTCTTCAAATCCACCCTCTCTCCAACAAACTTTACTCCCTCACTTTGCAATTTGGACTTTTGTTCTTCTGCCCCACCAAAAGCGTATCCAGGAGCTAAAGACCCATCGGCAAATACCACTCGATGGCAGGGAACTCTTCGGTCTTTATTCGCATGCAATGCATGGCCAATCCACCGGGAATCTCTTGTACCCAAAATCCTGGCAATTTGACTATATGTAGCTACTTTTCCGGCAGGGATCTTACTTGTTTCCTGCCAAACTTTTTCGAAAAAATTGGACATCTTGCATCACCGCCAAATTCCACGCCGGTTGTAAATTATGATCCGCGCCAGGATAAACAACATAATCTGCCTTCACCTGCTTCACTAACTCGTCCGTCCATTTTTTAGGCACTGCCTCATCTGCCATCCCCTGCTGGATTAAAAGCGGGGCTTTAATCCGGTCCAAATAATTCGTCAGACTATACAGCTCCACATCATAATCCTCCTCAAACTTGGCCAGTTTCTTGCGCAGCGCCTTCCCCCGGTCTTCCGCCTCATCCGTATAATATAATATCGAATAAGGAAACGGCTTAGATACCGGCGCCCACAACACTGTCGGATATTTCTTTTGAGATACCTCCAGCGCCGTCAAGGCAATCTGTCCCCCATTGCTGTGACCCCATATACCAATTTTTCCCGCTTTATCCCAAACTCCAATCCCCGCCAACAAATTCAACGCCGTAGTGTAAGTCTGGAATCTTTCCTCAAACACATCCGGGCTGGGGTTATCAGACTCTCCATATCCCAACCCGTCCGGTGCCAAACTAATAAATCCATTCTTCGCAAATACTTCCGCTGTTCTTTTTGTCCCCATTCCAGGCTGATAAACATCTCTTTCTACATAGCCTCTAAACTGCACTATTACCGGGCACGGGCATTTTTTAGGCACATGAGCCAACCCAGTTACTTTCTTTCCGTCGGAGTCAAAATGAAAGTTAAACACCCCGGGAGATACTTCATCATCGATAAAAATCTGTGACTTATATTCTCTTTTCCCCAAATTCTCAATCGTATATTTATCCAGCGGTCTCTCTTTCACCACCGGCGATACCATCTTTTTATCCGGTCTATTAACTATGAACCATGAACCAATAACTATTAATAGGAGCGCCACCGCGCCCATAATCCACCATTTCATTCCCCAATTATGCCACAAAAAAGGCAAGTAATTCCCGGCCATGACCTACCTTCACGATTCTGAGAAGAATCGCTATTATCGGCGCTGGCGCATTTTACGGCTCTGTTCGGAATGGGAAGAGGTAGTTCCACGCCGCTCAAATGACCGAGAAATACTTGCCTTTTAATTGTCAAGGCACCCTGAAAAGTGAAGAGAAATGTTAGTAGAGCGCGTTAATATAATTGACCGATTAGTACTGGTTAGCTAAAACGCTTACGCGCCTTACACCGCCAGCCTATATACGTGGTAGTCTACCACGGGTCATTTTCCAATGTTGCCATCGGAATGAATTCCTAATCTTGGGTAGGGCTTCCCACTTAGATGCTTTCAGCGGTTATCCCGTAGATACTTAGCTACCCGGCGCTGCAACTGACGTCACAACCGGCACACCAGAGGTATCTCCACTCTGGTCCTCTCGTACTGAGAGCAGACCCCCTCAAGAATTCCACGCCCCTACTGGATAGAGACCGACATTATAGTTACAAAGTCTAAACATTTCTGTTTTGTTTAGCACCCCTTATCACTAAGGGGATCCGACCATATCTTGTCCGATGTGACATCGGACTTTGACGTATGGCCTGTGAGGATTTCCTGAGATTGCTCTCAAGACCTTTCCTGCTGATAGTCTTGCTTCATCTATCCAAATTGAATTATGTTTCATTTTCACTGCGTAAATCACGTAGTAGAAACACTTTCACAAGATTTTCCAGCATATAGTCAAATTTTCTCCACACTGGTTGTGGAATCATCAAAATAACAGTTCCTCGCATAATATAAATTAACGTTCTAAACGCGTAGATGATAGACAGCTCAATTGTCAGACTGATATGTCATCAGTCTCAACTGTCTTACGACGTTCTGAACCCAGCTCGCGTACCGCTTTAACCGGCGAACAGACGGACCCTTGGGAGGTACTGCCCCCCCAGGATGCGGTGAGCCGACATCGAGGTGCCAAACCGCCGCGTCGATATGAACTCTTGGCGGCGATCAGCCTGTTATCCCTAGGGTAGCTTTTATCCGTTAAGCCCCGTCCCGCCCACGCAGGATCGGGGGATCACTACGACCTGCTTTCGCACCTGTTCGAGCTGACGCTCTCACAGTCAAGCGCACTTATGCCGTTACACAAACCGCTCGATTTCCATCCGAGCCTAGTGCACCTTTGTACCCCTGCGTTACCTTTTAGCAGGGTACCTCCCCAGTAAAACTGCCCGCCAGACCTTGTCCTCCCCCGCGTTTCCAGTGGGGTTGAGTGAGTCTTGAGATATCAAAACGAGAGGTGTTTCAAGATTGCCTTGCGGCTCCCTCCTACACTAAACTATTCCAATATCCAAAACAGCGCCTGGTTGCAGTAAAGCTCCATAGGGTCTTTTTGTCCTAGTAGAGGTAGGCCGCATCTTCACAGCCATTTCAAATTCGCCGGGTGATAGTTCAAGACAGTTATTCCGTCGTTATACCTTTCATGCGGGTCAGAACTTACCTGACAAGGAACTTCGCTACCATCGAACAGTTATAGTTACTGCTGCCGTTCACTCGGGCTTCATTTCAGAGCTTGATGTAATCTCACTCATCCACTTGACTTGCGAGCACTGGGCAGGTCTCAGCCCGTATACCGTCTCTTTCGAGTTCGCACGGACCTGTGTTTTAGTTAAACAGTCGCGGAATAATCTTTTGTTGTAACCACGATTAACGTGGTAGGACATCTTGCATAGCTTACGTCCAGCTTTTTTGCCGAGTTCCTTGAACTACCTTCTCCCGATCGTCTTAGTCTTCTCGACCAACCCACCAGTGTCGGTTTGCGGTACGGCATGATAAACATCTCGTTACGAATCTTTTCTTGAGGATTGAAGATCACCAAGTTGTCGAAGTCTCGCAACCCCAACTCCCCGTCACCACTCAATTAAACGCCAATCTGGATTTTCCAAGACCAGCTATTTTGTGGCTTAGATGTCATATATCACAACAACATCTGGTTACTCCTATCCCGTCCATCCCTAACTGATGACGATACTCACCATGTAGCCGAATATCTACGGCTCGTCCATTAGCTACGCCAACTGCGGCCTCGCCTTAGGTGCCGACTCACCCCCCGTCAAACAATGTCGCGGGGGAAACCTTGGGTTTTCGACGTGGTTGATTCTCACAACCATTACGCTACTCATTCCGGCATTCTCACTTGAGATCACTCCATCCCGACCCTCGCGGAGGGACTTCACTGTTCTCTCAACGCTCCCCTACCACGCGCTTGCGCGCATCTGTGTCTTCGGTAGAATACTTAGCCTCGGTAAATTTTTCGCGCCAAATTTCCAAATCGACCAGTGAGCTGTTACGCTTTCTTTAAAGGATGGCTGCTTCTGAGCCAACCTCCTGGTTGTCCGAGAAATCTGACTTCGTTCAACACTTAGTATTCATTTAGAGACCTTAGACGACAGTCTGGGTTGTTTCCCTTTAGAGCGGCCCGCTTAGCCGGGTCGTTCTGACTCCCCCGCCCAAATACCAGAATTCGGAGTTTGATTGAGAGCAACAACTTGCGCTGCTACACCCATCCAGTGCTCTACCTCTGGTAATCATTAGCGGAAGGCTATACCTATATATATTTCGGGGAGAACCAGCTATCTCCTAGTTCGATTGGCATATTACCCCTAACCACAAGTCATCTCACAGATTTGTAACTCTGACGAGTGCGGGCCTCCCCCCGATTTTCATCGGGGATCACCCTGCTCATGGTTAGCTCACTAGGTTTCGGGTCTTCCATCCAGTACTAATCGCGCTGTTAACACTCGGTTTCCCTGCGCCTCCCCCCGCATGGCGGAGTTAGGCTTGCACTGGACGAAAACTCGCCGGATCATTCTTCAATAGGCACGATATCATCCCGAGCCTTGCGGCCGAGGGACTCTATCTGCTTGATAGCAGACAATTTCAGGTTCTATTTCACTCGGGTTTTGCCCGTTCTTTTCGCCTTTCCCTCACGGTACTAGTTCACTATCGGTATGCTAGAGTATTTAGTCTTGGAGTGTGGTCACCCCGGATTCCCACAGAGTATGTGCTCCATGGTACTTGGGATACTACTAAGGGTAACTTAAATTTCACCTACCCGGCTGTCACGGTCTATGGCGCGCCTTTCCAGACGCTTTGGTTATCTAAATTACTCCCATATTGTAGTCCCGCAACCCCCCTCATAGCTCCTTGCGGAGCGACGTGGGGTTTAGACTCTTCCGCTTTCGCTCGCCGCTACTTACGGAATCTTTGTAATTTCTTTTCCTGCCCCTACTTAGATGTTTCAGTTCGAGGCGTTCCCCGCTGTGCTACGCACGAAAATCCAAAATTACAAATTCTAAGATCCAAATAATTTTCAATATCTAAATTTTAAATGTTTAGTATTTTGAATTTAGAATTTATTTGAGATTTAGAAATTAGTATTTAGAATTTCCCTGTGTAACACAGCTCCTCATAAAGAGGGGGTTTCCCCATTCGGACACCGCCGGATCACAGCTTCGTGGCAGCTCCCCGACGTCTATCGCGACCATGTACGTCCTTCTTCGGCCCTAGCATCCTAGGCATCCATCGTCTGCTTTGCGTATATTAATGCGGCTCTACTACTTAATTCTCTTCACTTTTCAAGGTGCCAGAAAACCTCGCTAAAGGTTCGTCTCGGCCTCCCCAAAGGGACGCCGGGACCAGCCTTCAGCAGTGGACCTAGCCGGACTCGAACCGGCGGCCTCATCATTGCAAATGATGCGCTCTAGCCAGCTGAGCTATAGGCCCAGAAACTAAAAAAGCCCCGTTTCCGGAGCTACGCCTTTTGCTTCACCCACCGCGGTTACCCCGCAATGGTCATTTTTGTTTTAGAAAGCAAAGTTCTCATGAATATAGCGAGCCTCGAAAGGTAACTCCGATAATAGCCTATGGTCGGGTGCCTGTCAAGCCCAAGCTAATCTAGTGTATAATTTGCCTCACTTGGGTGAGTGGCTCAATGGTAGAGCGCGTTCCTGATAAGAACGAGGTCCCAGGTCCGATTCCTGGCTCACCCACAAAAAAACAAAACCTAACCTAAATAGTTCCACCTAAGAGGTGGAACAACTTCTTTCAGTTTTATAAATTCTGGTTTTGGTATAATCTATTTGTAGACTGAAGGTGATTTTAATGGCAGAAGAAAAAACAACAAATTGGTCTAAATTAATAAAAGGATCAGCAAGAGGCACAGAAGAAGCCAGTAAGGAGCCGGGGTTTGACGAAAAAGAACGCAAACAATTAAGGGCTGCTGCTGAAGCAAATCTTGTGGATCATGTCGCCAGTGGCGCAATGAGAGGGTTATCCGCAAGGCAAATCAGGGAGCAAATTCAAGCAGGCGCAGCCGAAGCTGGTTCAGGCGAAAACAAGAAACCCTAAACTTCATTTTGTGCTAAATAGTTCCACCTAAGAGGTGGAACAACTAAAGCTTCGTTTTCAACTCCCGAATCTCCCGCTCGATCCCCTCCACAATATTTTTATACACCATAAATTTGACGTGGCGCAATTCTGATAGTATATAATCGCATATAGCATATGTCGCAAAAGGTATTTAGCCTCACTCTTACCCTTCTCGCTCTCCTTCTCCCCCTTCAGTTAGCAACCGCCCAAGATGGGGCTGTCATCCAAGACAAGCAGGTTAGCCCCCAGTTTTACCCAATTCCCAACGATCCCAATCCTCCAAATGTGCTTGGACAAGATCACGCCTATTCCGTAACATTTCGAGGCAACGGTGAAGCTGTAGTTTCCGCCAGAGTTACCCTCACCAATACCGAGAGCTCCACTCTTTCAAAAATAAGTTTGCGTGTGCCAAAAGTTGAACCCCAAGACGTGATCGCCTACCAAGTCGTCCGGGAAAGACAATGTGCGCGTTTCGAAATAAGTAATCCCTCCATGGATTCTCAGCCCCCCTGCGCAAAATATATGGAGCCGGACTATTATGGCTACTATGGTAACAGTAAGTATCAACGGGCAAATATAGACACACACGGAGACACGGTTGAGATCGCCCTACCCCAGCCGATTAGCCCTGAAAAATCCGGATCCTTTATCCTCTACTATCGAGCTTTCGGGTATGCAAAAAAGGGTCTTTTGGGTGCATATGTTTTTAATTTTGAAACACTCAAAGTCGAAGATCGGATCAGAAATCTAACGGTTGGCATATCCACAGACAGCGACCTGGTGCTGAAAGATGCAAAAGGTAAAGTCAACTATCGTTTTGACGCAGCCAATTTTGCAGAAATGAAAACTCTTAATATGGGTTCCCCCATGGCCAGTTCCCAGTTCGACCAGTTTTATCAACAAATCGGCTACGGCACGATTACCAAAAACGCTTCAAATCTCCAACCGTTGGATTCTTACTCGGTCAAGGGCGCATATGCCGAAAACAACTTCCTTCTTTACGGAAAAGAAATCACAATTACCCTCGTCGTTCTCCTGCTCGTTATCTGGCTAAGTATTTTTCTTGGCAAAAAGGCTTTCACTCAACTGACCTCAGCAAAACAAGAAGCGCCTTCCCAAACTCTGGGCACGTCCATTCTTCTTTGCGCCGGGTTAGGATTTGCCGCCTCCGTCCTCATCCTCCTTTATACGACGGGCCTAATCGCCCTCAACATGATCGTCCGGCAGCTGTTTGGCTACGGTGACTTCTTGCTCATCATCAACGTGCTTCTTGTTATCATCTCCATAGCCGTCTACGCACTTCTGCTATTCCTGCCGTCCATTATGGTCGGCGTCAAAAAGGGAGTCTCACAAGGATTGGGAACGTTCGTCGCCACGATAATTTGGCTCATCATTCATTTACTGCTCGCGGTAATCGTACTATTTTTCATCTTCCGCTCTAACAATAGCCCCTACCCCATTCCATTTATGCGAAATATGATGGATAGCTCTTCGCGCTCCACCCTGGAAAAATCCACAGAAACAATTCAACTGCCCAACAAACAATAACCTAGCCTTCTCGTTTCAGCTTTGCTATCTCCCGCTCGATCCCCTCCACAATATTCTTATACACCATAAATTCCGTATACCTTAGTTCAGAGATGGAGCTCTCGTGCCTTACTCCCCGGAAATTTCTCTTTTTCTCCAAAAAAATCGGCTTATACTTCGCCAGCTTCTCCTCCAGCTCTTTTAATTTCCGCCGATTATCCATACAGCCATTGTATAACAATGCCAAGTAATGTCCCTCTCCTAGATTAGGAGAGGGATTAAGGGTGAGGTACCGGAAGTTTTTGTCTTCTAAAAAGTGGCAGGAAAAGTGGCGGTTCAAACTTTGACGTTTGTAATGAACCCCACCGGTGGAATATTTTTATTTTTCAGAGGAAATATTCAAAACCTCTGGGGTTTTTACTCCTAGAAAGGAGGTGATCCATCCCCAGCTTCGGCTAGGGATACCTTGTTACAACTTAGCCCTCATCGCCGATTTTACCCTTTGTCCGGCGAACGCCGGACCGTCAGGCACCACCGACTTTGCTGGCTTGATGGGCGGTGTGTACAAAATCTGAGAACGTATTCACCGCGGCCTGCTGATCCGCGATTACTACCAAGTCCGTCTTCATGCGGGCGAATTTCAGCCCGCAATCTGAACTGAGGGAAGTTTTGTTGGGATTGGCTCCGCCTTGCGGCTTGGCAACCCATTGTGACTTCCCATTGTAGGATGTGTGTGGCCCCAGATATAAGGATCGTACTGACTTGACGTCATCCCCTCCTTCCTCCCCGCTGTATGCGAGGCAGTCCCCTGTGAATATTTAACACAGAGTAGGGGTTGCGCTCGTTTCTGCACTTAAGCAGACACCCCACGGCACGAGCTGACGACAGCTATGTAACACCTGTGCTACCATCATTGCTGATCATCGCCTGTTTCCAGGCAACTAAAACGGTAGCATGTCAAATCTGGGTAAGGTCTATCGCTTCGTCTCGAATTAAACCACATGCTCCCCTGGTTGTGCAGATTCCCGTCAATTCCTTTGAGTTTTAGCCTTGCGGCCGTACTCCCCAGGCGGTCCGCTTCACGCGTTAGCTCCGACCCCCACCTTGCGGCAAGGATCAAGCGGACATAGTTTACGGCTAGGACTACAGGGGTCTCTAATCCCTTTCGCTCCCCTAGCTTTCGTTCCTCAGCGTCAGTCAAATCCCAGGTACCTGCCTTCGCCCTTGGTGTTCTTGCCGATATCAACGCATTTCACTGCTACACCGGCAATTCCAGTACCCCCTAATTGACTCGATCCCGATCATATCTCGCCCCTGCCCAAGGTTAAGCCTTGGAATTTAAAGCGAGATGCATCGGGACGCCTACGAACTCTTTACGCCCAATAAATCCGGATAACGCTTGCACCCTACGTATTACCGCAACTGCTGGCACGTAGTTAGTGGGTGCTTATTCTTCCCGCCGTATGGCGGGACAAAAGGAGTTTACAACCCGAAGGCCGTCATCCTCCACGCGGCGTCGCTGCGTCAGACTTTCGTCCATTGCGCAATATTCCTAGTTGCTGCCGACCGTAGTCGTATGTTCCGTATCTCAGTAACATTGTGGCTGACCGACCTCTCAGTCCAGCTACCCGTCATCGCCTTGGTAGGCCTTTACCCCACCAACTAGCTGATAGGACATAGGCTCATCTTTCAGCGGGCAGTTACGCCCTTTTATCTTGCGATGTTATGCGGTATTAATTGGCCTTTCGGCCAGCTATTCCCCACTAAAAGAAAGATTCCTATGTATTACTCACCCGTCTGCGACTCGTCCTTGCGAACTCGTTCCACTTGCATGCCTAAGGCACGCCGCCAGCGTTCATCCTGAGCCAGGATCAAACTCTCAAAAAAATTCCTACCACTTCTTAAAAGACAATTACGCATGTCAAAGTGCCCCCGTATTCTACACTCGCTCCAGCATCTTGTAAAGCACAACAGCTGCACTCACATGCACGTTCAAACTCTTGTTTACCCCAAACATGGGAATTTCCACAATCACATCCGCCATCTCGAGCACTTGTCGAGAGACTCCTTCTGTCTCATGTCCAACGACCAAAGCGATACTTCTCCCTCTTAGATTAAGAGGGAGATCAGAGAGGGTGATAGATTTCTCATTTTGCTCAACAACGATTATTTTTAATTCTTTATTTTCCTCCTTAAGTAACTTAAGCGCCTCAAGTGTCTTAGAAAAATATCTCCACGGCACCCAGGTTTCAGTACCGACGGCCGCCTTGTGAATCCGTGAGCTGGGCGGCGTCTCCGATCCTCCGCACAAAATTATTTCCTTGGCTGCCACCGCATCCGCCAGCCTGAAAATTGATCCGATATTATAAGTGTCCAATACGTTATCCAATACTATATATATCGGCTTTCTTTCTATTTTTGCCAATTCCCCGGCGGACGGTTTGGCCACCCGCAGTTGTTTGGCATTAAGCTTCACTCAACCACCTCTCCGCGTCAAGAGCCGCTTCACATCCATATCCCGCCGCCGTTATTGCTTGTCTGTATCGGTAATCGTGCACATCCCCGGCCACAAACACTCCTTCAACATTAGACATGGTATGATACTTCGCCCCCTGCCGCCTAATATAATCTTTCTCATCCAAATCAATTTTCCCTTCAAAAATCTGGCTGGCCGGCTTATGACCAACGGCCACAAAAATTCCGTCCACCTCCATCTCCGATCCATCTTTAAACTTCACCTTCTCCACTTTTTCTTTTCCAATTATTTCTGCCACCTCTGTGTTAAATCTTACTTTAATTTTCGGATTATTCTTTATCCTCTCCTGCATGATCCGGCTAGCCCGGAACTCGCCCCGCCGGTGCACAATCGTCACCTCATCAGCAAATTTAGTCAACACTAATGCCTCCTCCATGGCCGCGTCTCCTCCCCCCACCACCACCACTTTCTTGCCTTTAAAAAATGGCGCGTCACACGGCGCACAGCTCGACACCCCCCGGCCGATTAATTCCTGTTCTCCCGGCACATTCAGCCATTGGGTCACTGCCCCCGTGGCAATAATCATAGCTCTCCCCATATATGTCCTATTGGTCGTATATGTCTTATATGGCCTATCGCCAATTTCTATCCTCACCATATCCTCATCCACTATTTCTACCCCGTGCTTTTCTGCTTGTTTGCGCATATTGGTCATCAAATCCGGTCCTTGAATTCCGTTAAGAAATCCCGGGTAATTTTCTACACCTGTCGTCAACATCAGTTGTCCCCCCCACTTCGATCCGGCAATCATCAAAGTTTTCAAATTCGCCCTGCTCGTATAAATCCCCGCCGTCAGCCCCGCCGGCCCTGAACCTATTATTATTACATCGTATATTTCCATAAGTCTCCTACGCTTTCTTAAGTAACTCAAGATACCCGGCTTTCCCGGCAAATCCAACCTGTCGAGCAACCTCAACTCCATCCTTAAACAAAATCACCGTGGGAATGCTCATCACCCCGAATTTTTGGGCCAGCTCCCCTTGGGTATCCACATCCACTTTTCCAATCAGCACTTTGCCTGCATATTCATCAGACAGCTGGTCAATTACCGGCGCTGCCATTTTGCACGGTCCGCACCACTCGGCCCAAAAATCCACCATGGCCACCCCGGTTTTAATCTTTTCATCAAAATCCGCCTTAGTTAAATGTACTGCAGCCATCCCTTTAATAGTAACACAATTATTATCCCCACCCCAAAAACAGCCATCTGCAGCATACTGTCCGCTTTCTGTTCTTTGTGCCCATGATGTAGTTCGGGAATCAAATCAGAACAGGCTAAATAAATAAACATCCCTCCCGAAAATGATAGTAAATAAGGCAAAACAGATTCAAACCTCGTTCCTGTTACATACATCAAAATTGCTCCCAGAAGTGATGCTCCGGCAGAAGCCAAATTAACCAGTATCACCTTTTTTCTGGCCCAGCCTTTAGACAGCAGCACCCCAAAATCCGCCATTTCATGAGGTATTTCGTGCGCCGCCACCGCCAGGGCCGTCACGATCCCCGTCGCCGGGGCCGCCATAAACGTTCCCGCTATCACCACCCCGTCAATAAAATTGTGCACCGTATCCCCCACCGTAATCAGTACCGGAGTCCGTTTATGCCCCTCGTGTTCTTCGTCGTGATGGTGGTACCACAAAAATTTTTCCAACAAGAACAAAAATATTATCCCCCCTAACATCCAGGCAAATATTTGTCCTATTTGTCCTATCTGACCTATTTGTCCTACGGCTTCGGGTAGTAAATCAAAAAACGCCGTCGACAGCAATACTCCGGCCGCAAACGAAATCAAAAGCAATGATTGTTCATGGCTAAACACTTTTTTACGCAGGGCCAGAAAGATTCCTCCTCCCAAACTAGCCACACTCCCTACGAAAGACCAAAATAGTATTTGACCTATTTGTCCCATATGACCTATCTGACTAATCCTATCAGGGAAATCAAAAGGAGCAATCCCCAAATCCCCCCAATCACCCTGATCTCCCCGACACTAAATTCCCGGGCAAATACCCAAAACCAATTTTTCTTATCTTCCTCAGAAGACAAAAATTCTGTAAACAGCCGCACCCCCAATCCCACCACCACCCCGGAGGCCAGCAAACTCCCCGCACTACTCACTACCCACAACCCTAACACCGCCACCACCAGCCCCGTCAAGATATTATGTATCGGTAATTTTGTTCTCTCCCCCGCCGTTCTACGCAGCAAATCCCAGGCCGACCTCCAATTCCTAGCTCCTAACTCCTGGCGGATTCGTTGACACGATAGTTCTAAAGGGTTACACACCGCCACATAAAACACATGGTCCAGCTCCGCTAGCGCGCACCCGATCACCCCTCCTGCCACCAGCCACAAGTTTTCCATTAGTCTTATTGTACTATTTTAGTTGCTTTAGTTTCCACATAAACAGCGCGCCCATATTATCTGCATTGCTGTCAATCACGAATCTTTTGCATTGTTCCAAAATTGACCTATCTATAGTTTTAGCCAGCTTTATATACAGTGATTTGTGAGCCAGATCCCCCAGCTCTGCCGCTAACCGATATCCATAATCCTGAAATTCCCGGCTGACAAACTTATTTTTGTCGACCGGATTCTTGGTTTGTATTAACTGCTTTAACGATTGCATCGAGAGTATTTTCTAAAATAACTTTTTCTTCAGGCGGAAATTTCTGCAACACATAAGTTTCTCCATCAATTGGTATTGTGCGATTATCAATGCCGATCCTTATTCTCCAAAAATCTTTCGTTCCCAGCGTCCTCTCCACCGACTCCACTCCATGGTGGTCCTTCGGCCCCTTTCCAAACTGGATCTTATATTCTCCCAATTTCAAATCTAGATCATCGTGGGCAACATATAGTTCCCCTTCCGGTAATCCCTGCAATAACCTTCCCGACTCATTCATAAACACATCTTTAGACTTCACCAATATAAAATTCGGGGAACCGGCTAACCGGTCGACTAACGCGGCACCTGCGTTATGTCTTGTGGCAGAATACTCCACCCCAGGATTTCCCAATCCTAAGATTATCTTCATGGCTCGATTATACCTTCTTTACAACTTTGTCAGTCCAGTTACCCAAGAGTGGTAATTTTACAGTTCCACCTTGATAAGCCTTAACCGCCAGCACTAATTGCACCACTAAGCCGGCTACCCAAACTACAGGCACCAACAAAGCCAGAACAATCGTCAACCCCAAGGCAAAACTGACCACCCACACCGCCGCCATGAGCAATAAGGACTGCACCGCATTCCATTTGACGGTGGAGTTTTTCTCCACTATCAGAAGCACAATGCCGGCAATCCAACCTACAAAGGGAACATAACACAGTGCCGAGGCTACATTTGGGGATAAATTTGTTGCCATCAATAATCACCGCCTGTCTTTTGTAATTTAAACATTTTTTCCAACTCTTTCATAGAGGTAGCGTCGGTTGGCTTCTTTTCCCGCCAGGACACCAGTCGAGGAAACCGTAGGGCAAACTTGCTTGTGTGCATTGGGGATTTGGTAATCTCGTCTGCCAATACTTCCACCACTATTTTGGGCTCCACCCAATAATTACATTCCATCTGTTTTGATACTTCGTAGTTTTCAGGTTTTGATTCGACATTTGACATTTGACATTTGATTTTCATCTCCTTCCACTCCGTGTCCGTTAAACCAGTACCGACTTTGGCTATTGTCACAAACCTGTCTAGATCAGGCTGATACACCCCGATCAAAAAATCCCCGATTCCAAATCCCGCCCTTTTTCCCTGTCCCGCGTCATATCCCATGACCACCGCGTCAATCGTGTCAGCCAAAGCCGACTGGGTATAGCTTTTCTTGTACTTGATCCAGTTAAAGTCCCGCGCCCCGGCTTGATATGGCCCGTCCAGTTTCTTGGCAATTATCCCTTCCGTCCCCGCCGCCAGGGCTTTCTGGAAATACTCCTCTATTTCTACCTCTGTCTCTATCTCTACTCTGGGCATCAGTTTTACCACCAGCCCCGGTTCTACCAGCTTTTCCAGCTCCCGGCGTCTGTCTTTATTTGTCCTATTGGTCATATTTGTCTTATTTGTCATCAGCACGTCAAACAGGTAAATCTTCAGCGGCACTTTCTTGGCCATGGCCGTGATATCGTATTTCCGCTTGCGGACAACCGTTTCCTGAAACGGCAAAAATCTTCCGTCATTCCCCAGCGCGATCATCTCTCCCTCCACGATACAATCGTGTTTTATTTGCCTTAGTAATCCTTCACAAATATCGGGGTACATATGAGTCACATTTTCAAGCCCCCGGGAAAAGAGTGTCACAATCCCACCTGAAAGGTGGGATTGGATTCTCAACCCATCCAGTTTGTATTCAAGGGCGCATTTCCCATTTCTAGTCCAAATTTCTGCCGGATTTTTCGTCCTTTCTGCCCGGGCCATTAGTACCGGCGTCCCTATTTCCGGCCCATATGTCCTATTTGTCCCATATGTCTTAATCGTCTTCGCCACTTCTCCTAAATCCGCCCTGACGTTATACATCTTTTCTATCTCTTTTCTCTTGCTCTTGTCTCCTGCCAGCATCCACGACAAGCTGTCCAAAACCGTCATGTCCGAAAACCCCGTCCGCAGTTTTCCCAACAGTATCTTGACTGCATATTTGGCTCCCACCGGATCCAGGTCAGAAATTAAATCCGCAATCAATTTTTGTTTTATTTCCTGGCTTCCGGTTCCCGAAGCCTCGGCTATCTCCCACAATTTATCATAAACTTGTTTGATATTTTGTGATTTAGAATTTATTTGGATCTTAGAATTTTGAGTTTTGGATTTTATTTGTTCTATGACCAATCCAAGATCTCCCACTTTATCAAAAATAATCTTGGCTTCCGGTCCCAGGGCTTTCAACATACTTTTGTCTGCCACCCCAAAATCGGGTGATTTATAGGCCGGACCCAATTTACCTTGGGTCATGTAGGCGATCAGTCTGGCGTCTTCCGGACTAGCCTTCTTAAACAACTGTGCCAAAATCACGGTCATCTCATTCCTGCTCGCCGTCCCCTCCAGTTTCTGCAAATACTTCGCCAATTCAGAAAACCTCATATCCCAATTATACGACCTATTTGTCCTATCCGACTTATTTGTCCTATAACACGTATCCCCTCAACAGAAAATATCCAAATGCCACGATTACCAGAAACAGCGTTCCCAGAATAATGCTCACCCAGCCTGGTTCATAGTGGGAGATTTTGTACACCCCCTCCCCCACCATCGTCAGCCCAAATAAAGTGGGCAGGGCCAGCATTATGTAAAATATTTGCGGGTCAGCGGCCATCATTTTTTCAGCACGTATCTGGCGGATTTCGTGCTGCCTCTCTTGTCAATAACTTCCTTGTCCATTAGATCTTTTAGATCGCGCAGAATGGTGTCTTCAGATACCATCGGCAATATGCCTTTGGCCTCCTTCATCGTCATTTCCCCGTTGCTGTGCAGATACTCCATCAGTTTCATTTGCCGTTCACTCAAACTTATCTGCTTACCCACCCGCTCCTTAATTTTAATATCTACCGACAGCTCCCGCACCTGGGCTTTAATTCTGGTTAGTTCTACTGCCAGCGCCCGGGTAAACACCTCCAGCCACAGCGTCAAATCCCGGTCTTCCAAAATCGGCGATTGGTTAGACACCGCCATCAGACTGCCAAAATACTCCTCCGCGTGCTTGTCAAAATATTCCTCCAGGGCAAAAAACCGCTTAATATCGTACCCTTCGTTAAACAGTACCAATGTAGCCAGGGCCCGGGCCGTCCGCCCGTTTCCCTCGATAAACGGATGCACCGCCGCCAGCACGTAATGTGTCACCCCCGCCCGCAGTACCGGGTGCTCCTGGCGCCCAAATTCGCCATTCAGCCAGGCCAGCAGCTCGTCTACCAAAAACGGCACGTCCACAGCTTGCGGCGGCCTAAACCCGATCTCACCCGTCACTGAATTTTTCAACACTACCTGGCTGGTCCGGTATTGTCCGGTCTGTTCCGCAGGTACAATTTTTTCCACTACCAGTCCGTGCAGCTGCAACAGCAAATCTTTAGTGTAGTCGTTTACATCTTTCAGCCCCTCAATAAAATCCAACACTTTCCGGTAGTTGATGACCTCCTGCACGTCGCTGTCTTTGGCTACCACTTCACTCTCCCGGCCCTCCATGACCGCGCGGGCCTCATTGAAAGTCAGGTCGTTGCCTTCCAGGGCCGTCCCGTAATGCGCCGCCTTCAACCTGGCTTCACCCCGAAATTTAGCCTCCCAGGCCGGCACCAGCGGGGCGTTTTCAATTACCTCCTTGGCCGCCTCGACCAGGCCAATATTCTTCAAAATCGAGGTCGTTATGATGTATTTAGGGATATACATACCCACTGCGGATATTTTACGGAAAATATGCGGGGATCGCAAGTCGTCACTATTACTTGCCCTGGATAATTCTCTATCATTTTTTGTACTTCCTCCCCATGCTTATGATCCAATTCTGAAAGAATATCATCAAGAAGTAACATGGGGCTTCCCCCTAAATACTCTATTTCTTTGTGTTTCAGTCCTAACACCGCCATCCTCTGCTCCCCCCTGCTCCCATATTTGCTCACGTCTCTTGGAACTTCGAATTTAGAATTTAGAATTTGGATGACGAAGTCATCCCTATGCGGTCCTACCAAAGTCGCCGCCGCCGCCACTTCTTCAACCTCGTATTGTTTCAATCTGGCTTCGCTTATTACACTTTTGTCATACTCTGCCAAATCAGTTAAATACTCCCCCCGCTTGCCAGTAATATATTCCCCATTTTTTATGAGCAGCTTATCCCAAAAATACAATTGACTCCTGTGGGCCAAATTTTCCCGGATCATCTCCAGTAGTTTATTTCTCTGCCGCAGTCCTTTCTCGTAACTAATCAGGCAGCGCCGGTACTCCCGGTCCGTCTGTGATATGACAAAATCCAAATATCTGCGCCTCACCCCCGGGCTCCCCGTCACCAGTTCCATATCCTGTGGAGAGAAACACACCGCCGGCATTTTCCCTACAAAATCCACCATCCTCCTGGGCACTCCGTTTACCAAAAATCTCTTTCTGTTTTCTATCATTTCCACCCCCATCTCCCCTATCACCCCTATCTCCCCCATCACCCTAAAAAAGCTCTCTCCCCACTTCACCATCTCCTCCTCGCGATCCGCCCTGAAACTCTTCCCCACCGCCAGCAAATAAATAGCCTCTATTAAATTACTCTTCCCGCTCCCATTCTCCCCCACAATTACTGTCTTCTCTCCAAACGAGAAACTCCTCTTCTCGCAACTCCTGAAATTCTGCAAACTTATTTTTATCAGACCTGACATTTGGGACAATAATACGTTCCCCGGCCCCCCAACACAAACTTCTCAATCTTTACACCTGTCTGCCGGCAGGCAGGCCTTTTACACTTTTGTCCTTCGCGGTCATACACCCGGAAATGCTCCTGATAATGCCCGCCTAACCCATGCAAATCAATATATTTGGCGTCCGCTGCCGTGGCCCCGCCATACTTAATTCCCTCTCTTAAAACTAATTTTATTTTCTCCAGCAAAGTCTCTATTTGTTCTCTTTGGAGCTTGTGGCTTGGGATTTGAGGATTAATTTTGGCTTCCCATAAGGCATCGTTAGCATAAATATTTCCCACTCCGGAAATTATGGCTTGGTCCATAATGGCAAGCTTAATCGGTTTCTTAAGCCTCTTAAGTAACTCAAGAAACTTATTAGTAGTTATCGTAAGCGCGTCCTCTCCCAACTTTTCCACAAATTTTGGATTCATCATCACCCACCCAAACATCCTCTGGTCATTAAAATACAAAGTCCCACTATCAAAATTAAAGATTGCTCTCGTATGTTTACTGGGCATGGTATTCCAGAAATCCTCCGTCGGATGCCCCCCCACAATCCTCTTCCCATTCGCTTCATATATTAATTGGCCAGTCATCTTGAAATGAAATCCTAAATCTAACTTCTCTCCAAAATTAATTAGTAATACTTTCCCCCGCCGGTCAATACTAACGACCTTTTTACCTGCTAGCTGGGGAAAATTGCTCTTCAAAAGCTTTTGTCCAATCAAAACTTTCCTCAATTGTAATTTTATAGTTTCTATTTCAGGCAGCTCCGGCATAGCGCTTTCATTTTTTTAATAAAAACTTTTTTTGAAAACTTCTGCGCGTGTTTTCTGATGGCTTTCCTATCCCACCTTATCTCCCCCATCTCCCTGATCGCCCCTATCAACCCTTCCGGCGTATACTCATCAAACAAAATTCCGGTTTTTTGGTGGATGACTGTTTCTTTATATCCTCCCCCATTAAAAGCAATCACCGGCGTGCCGCACATTTGCGCTTCAATTGGAGTAATTCCAAAATCTTCATCTTTGGCCAATGCCAAAAATCCTTTGGCCCCCGCCATTAATTTAACTTTTTCTTCCTCACTTACCCACCCAATAGTTTCCACCCCACCTAGCTTTTTCAGTCCGGCAAACTCACCGGCGATTTTTAATTTAAACCCATACTTTTTCGCCGCCTCCACCGCCATCTCAATCCCCTTCCCCCCCACCAGCCTCGAAACAATTAGATAATAACTTTCCCCTCCTAAAGTAGGAGGGGATACAGGGGTGGTATCCGAGGAGGAGGGGTGAGTTACCGGCGGGTAAATCACTACACTTCTTCTTCTATAAAACTTCCAAATCCTCTCTGCTACATTCTTAGAATTCGCCACAAACAGACCCACCTTTTGCGCCTGCCTAAAATCATACATCCGCAAAAAATGTCCCACTATAGCCGCGTATACCCGCACCGGCCAGTATTTTTGCCAATCAATTGATGTCTCGTATCCATACAGCCATCTGGGAGGCGTATGACAATAACAAATCTCATTTTTCCCCAATCCCTTAGTTATGTACCAGCTGGACGAAGTAATCACTAAATCAAACTCACTTAAATCAAACGATTTCCAAATCCAAGGGATTAAAAATCTTAATGGACTATATAACTTGTTGTAAAAAGGAATGTTTTGAAACCAAGAACTAATAATCTTTTTACCCGCGAATGCCCTTACAGCCGAGGATCCCGGCACCGCAAAGGCGGTGTAAACCGGCGCCTCCGGCCACATTTCCGCCAGGGCCTCCAATACCCTTTCGGCTCCCCCATATTCATTCAAATAATCGTGGACGAGCGCTACTCTCATCTGCTTTACCTCCCATTCTTTTAATTAAACTTTTATATCCCAATTCTTGCAATACTTCTGTTATCTTTTGTGGGCTGGGCGTTGTGCATTGAGCGTTGTCGTACGTCACCGGCGCATCAATCCTGATCGCCGCCAGTCTTTTCGACAACTCCCCCCCCTCATACCCATCAACAAGCTTCCTTATGGTTCCCTCTCCTAGATTAGGAGAGGGTAAGGGTGAGGTATTTATAAATTCGTATATTTTTTCGAAACTTCCAAACTCTTCAATTAATTGAACAGCCGTTTTCGGACCAATGCCAACCACCCCGGGATAATTGTCGCTTGAGTCTCCTACTAGTGCTTTATAATCAATTACCTGCTCCGGCCACACCCCTAATTTTTCGTGAACTTTGTCTCTATCTATTATCTGCGTATCACTCAAGCCCTTAACCGGCATATATAGTTTCACTCTATCATTCACCAGCTGCATCAAATCCCTATCGCCAGTAATAATAATCACGTCACCTTTGGCTTGCCTTGCCAATGTCCCAATTAAATCATCTGCTTCAAATCCACTCAACTGATAAACTGGTAAACTGAGCGACTGGAAAACTTTCTTAAGTTTCTCAATCTGCCCCCAAATATCTTCCGACACTTGTCTTTCCTTTTCCCGGTTTGTTTGATACCCCACATACATCGTATGCCGGAAAGTTGGATCCGGATGATCAAACACCACTGCCAGATGCGTCGGCTTCAAATCCTCAATAGCCTTGAGCATCATGCTCAAAAATCCATACACTCCCGCCGTCGCCTCCCCGCTCCTGTTTCTCCAATCCGGCAAGGCATAATACGCCCGGTGTAGCACCGAGTTTCCGTCTAAAATCAGCAGTTTATTCATTTACCCATTATCTTATCAAACTCCTCCCCCTCCATCGTCTCCACCTTCATCAATCGGCCAACAACTATGTCCATTTTCTTGCGATATTTTTTCAAAATTACTTGGGCTTTTTTGTAAGCTTCATCAATAATCTTCTTTACTTCCGCGTCGATTTTGGCCTGGACGTCGGGAGAAATTTGCGTCGGTTCCATATATCCTCTGCCCCAATCAAGCGCGTCTGCGGCCGGTCCGTAATTAATCGGCCCCAGATCACTCATCCCATATTCCATCACCATATCCCGGGCCACCGCCGAAGCTTTATCAATATCATTGCTGGCCCCGGTTGTAAATTCGTCAAACACCAGCTCCTCTGCCGCCCGCCCCCCCAGCATCATGGCAATTTGCGCTAGTAGCCTAGACTTGGTTTCATGTATCCGGTCCGCCGCCGGCGGCACCAGCATATGTCCCAGACTCATGCCCCGGGAGACTATAGAAATTCTATGCACCGGATCCAATCCCGGTTGGGCCCAATTCACCACCGCGTGTCCCGCTTCATGATAGGCCGTTATTTTCCGGTCATCTTCGGTTTGCAATCTTTTTTTCTGCGGCCCCAGTTTGACCTTCGTGGCCGCCTCTTCAATATTCTCCATGGTTATTTCCTTCTTGGCCTCTCTGGCCGCCCCGATGGCCGCTTCGTTGAGCATGTTTTCCAGATCCGCCCCGGAGAAGCCCACTGTCCGCTTGGCCACCGCTTCCCACTTTACCTCCTTAGTAAACGGTTTGTTCTTGGCATAAATAGCCAGAATGGCTTTCCGCCCTTCTATGTCCGGCATATCCACCATCACCCGCCGGTCAAACCTCCCCGGCCGCACCAGCGCCGGATCCAATAATTCCGGGCGGTTGGTATTATGCAACAGTATCGGCGACACACCTCCAAAAAATGCCTCGTTATCCACTCCGCACAAGTCATATACAAACCCATCAAAGAGTTTTTTCTCCACCCGAATCACCACCGCTCTTTTACTGGGATCGTGTTTCACCATTTCAAACTTTTCAAAGGGATTAGCCGCCTTGCCCCACCCCAATCTATAAGCAAGTGTCTCAGGAAGCGGATTTCCGCCATTGATTGTCCTCCCCTCCCTTACCTTAAACGAGTGCATATACGTCTTCATCCCATGCATTCTAGCCAGCCAGTTCAGCTCCAATATCAACCTCCTGCTTACCGAGGTGATCTCACCTTTCCCCCGTTTGTCTTGATATCCGTCCCCTTCCCATTCCCCTCTCAAAAACTCCACAAAATACTCCCTGGGAGCTTCAAACAGCCACTCCGGAACGTGTTTGTTATGCGCCCCTTTTCCACACTGTCTACCAAAAAACTTCGCCACGGGGGTCGCACTATACACCACATTCACAGCTCCCGGCGTTACTCTTCTTATAAAATCAGGCATCACTCCAAAGAACTTCTTCATCAAGGAAACCAAGTCTTCAATCAAGTTAGATTCAGACACCGAGAAACAAAAATCTACTTCCTTTCTGGCATACCCTTCCGCCACATAATAGCCCAACAATCGGCACAGGTCCGACGTTACTTCCAATTCTGTCGGAAATTCATGTTTGAAATAGGCTTTAGATATCTCCCGCGGCTGCCCTACTCCCTTCCTCCAGTGAGAAACCGTGCCTTGCGATACCCCGATTGTCTCGGCTATTTTTGACTGGGATCCATCGGCCGCCAGAGCATAACTGTACCTGGCTTGCCAACTCTCTTCAACCTCCGGATCATATACAGGCAAGGTCATCTTCCAATCTAAATCAAACTTATGGCCTCGCATCTCCCTCAATTTCTTATTACTCCTGTTCACTTTAAAAGGCAAATCCACCAGCACATCTCCAGACTTCAAATCCGCCACCGCCTTGGTTTCGATTCCTCTTCTGCTTCTCACAAACACCGAGTGGTTCCCAGTTGCTCTTATTTTGCCGCCCAGATATTCGATCTCATAAATTTCCCCTGCTTTGTGCCGGAAAACGCTTCTTACATGCTTAAAGGCACTGTGCCCGAAGTATAAGTTCTTCCTCATTGCCCGCTTACCATCCTTTTTCTCAAACCCCAACGCTTCGACTCCCTCAACCGAAACCTCTCCTTCCTCATCACCGTCGAAGTAGTCGTCTATAAAGTCTCCCATCTGCACCATTTTTACTCCTTTCCGGTCCTTAACCATAATCGGCGTCTCGCCGGTCACACTTGCCGCCAGCACTACTACGTTCTCATTCGGCGCAAATCCGTCCATTTCTACCAAAATCTGATTCAAGGTTTGTTCCCTCTCGTCGTGCCCTCCCATCAGTCCGTGTCCCCTCTGCCGGCCGATGGCGTCGATCTCGTCGATAAAAATAATCGCCGGGGCGTTCTTTTTAGCCGTAGCAAACAGGTCCCGCACCCGGGCCGATCCCACTCCCACCAGCATTTCCATAAATTCAGATCCGGCCATGGAATAAAAGGGCACTCCGGCTTCCCCGGCTATGGCCCTGGCCAATAAAGTTTTACCCACTCCCGACGGACCAATCAGCAATGCCCCTTTGGGAGTTCTGGCTCCCAAGGCCTTATATTTGCCCGGATTTTTCAAAAAGTCCACTACCTCTTCCACTTCTTTTTTAGCTTCATCCACCCCGGCCACATCCGCAAATTTCACCGACTGTTTGCCTTTATCAAACAGTCTGGCCCGGCTCTGCCCAAAAGAAAATATACCGTCTTGCTGTCCTTTGGCCTGGCGCATCATGTATAAAAGCACTAACAGCACAAATCCCGTCCCAATCACGCTGGGCAGCACTGCTGTCATCACCTGTCCAAACGTCTGATCCTTAATTTCATACTTCACCGCGTCGGGTTTAATCTGCGCCCGGTCCAAAATTTCCGTAAAGCTGACGTTTCCCTCTTTGCGGGAAAACAGCACCTCATCTTTTTTGTCTTTGTAAGATAGCGCCAGCCGGTCGGCAAACACTTCCACTTTCTCCACTTTGCCTGCCCGGATATCCTCCAGGGCCTGCGATAATTGCACTTCTTTTTGCACTTTGGATCCGGACATCCACAATCCCGCCAGAGAGAAAATCATCAGCCCCACCACCGCCCACCAGGCCAGCCTCTGTAAATCAAACTGCATCTGAATCATCACCCCCCGCACCGGTTTTTTCCCACTGCGCCCCTCCGAAGTCCCGTTCGCGGGACGAAGGGGGGTTTCCTTCTTATCCGTCATAGCGCCTCATTTTATCACGCCCATCTTCATCTTAACTTCTTTCACTGTCTCGCTAGCTACTTCTCGGGCCCGTCGTGCGCCATCTGCAATTACTTTCTCCACATATTCATCCGTCAATTTACTGCGTCTTTCCTGCATCGGTTTCAGCTCTTCATAAATCGCCAAAGCCAATTCTTCTTTCATTTCTGAATACCGGATATTTCCCCTCTTTTGGGCCTCATTATAAAATTCCAACCGGTCCGGCTTAAACAATTCCAAAAATTTAAACAAATTAACTACCCTTTCATCCGTAGGGGCTTTAGCTATTTTGGATTTGATGGTTGGGAGGTCATCTGTCAACGCAATAAAACTTCCTTCCACCGATTTGCTCATCTTTCCTGCTCCAGATAGCGACGGCACATATTCTCCTTTAGTGGCGAACCGCTTTGGCTCCGGGAAATCCGTCCCAAAATCCGCATTCATCCGCCGGGCAATTTCCCGGGTCGCTTCCAAATGCGGTTCCTGGTCCACCCCCACCGGCACCAAACCAGCCTTGTACGCCAAAATATCCGCCGCCATTAAGACCGGATAATTCACCAGAGCCATGGTTACATGATCCGGAAACTGTTTTACTTTTTCTTTGTAGGTCGGCAGGTGTGTCATCTTGGCCAATGTCGTGACTGTCGAAAAATAATACGCCAGTTCTAAGTGCTCCGGCACTTGCGATTGCACAAACAACACCGATTTCTCCGGATCCAATCCCGCCGCCAAATAATCTTTAATCACGCTTCTGGTTTCCCCCGCAAATTTCTCCTTGTCATACGGAGTCGTCAGGGTATGCAAATCCGCCACCATATAATAGGTCTCATAAAGGGGGTCCCCCTGCAAGGCCAGCATGCCCTTGACCGCACCCAAATAGTTTCCTATATGCAATCTCCCACTGGACCTGATTCCCGATAATATCCTGGTTTTACTCATGCCCCTATTTTAACCTATTTTCGTATTTCAAATCCCCCCTCACTTTATACACCTCCACCTTGGCCAGCCCGGCCTTTACCATCTCTTCTTGTACCAGCTTACCTTTCTTACACCCTGGGGGATTTTCAGTTAGTCCCGGCCGGGAGCGGTTAAACGACAGCCGCATATAATCGCTGGGCAAAAACTTCGGCGTAGATTCACAATCTATCCATATCCACGCCAATATCCTGCCATTTTTGTCATCCTGATACCGGTCATACTCCAACCACACTTTTTTATCTTCTATCAAATTACTTAATCTCTTAGTCGCTTCGTCTGCTTTTGCTTCTCCCCTATCCGGGGCATTTATCCCAATTAGCCTGATCCTGACTCCGCTTTTAGTTTCTATAGTATCCCCGTCAATAACCTTGGAAACAGTTGCGCTTTGGGGAAACAAGGTTTTGTTTTTATAAATATTCGTTCCCAATTTGTTTAGTGAAAATCCCAAAATTCCCGCCAGCAATAATCCGGGTATTAATACTTCTTTAACCCCAATTTTCCTAAGTCCTTTTGCCGTAATCTTTTTCATACCCCCAGTATACTTTCTTTCCCCGATTTGTCCTATTTCAAAATCCCACCTGAAAGGTGGGATTTTGAGCTTTTGTTGCGGGGGCTCCATGAAACCAGAACCTATTTCCTCGCTCAAACAACACCCGCGCTCATACATTGACAATGTTATGTTTTGTTATTAGTATAAAAGCATGGAAAAGATGGGGAACTTGGTTGTAGCATTAGTGTTAGCAGGATTGATAGTAACAGGTAGGGTTGCAGCCGAATGGAAAGTGGATAGTTGGGGTTCGTTGATTTACGAGGGGCAAATACTAGGCGATGACAGCAGTGATGATCGCGGAAGTAGTTCGGGATCAAGCGGGTCCGGAAGTAGTGGTTCTGAAACAGAAGTAAGATTTTCGGAAGATGAGAGAATAAAAACCCGGGTGCGGGAAGGTGAAACCAGAACTGAAGTCCGGTCCGGGGGAGTGAAAACCCGGATTGAGCAAAAAGACGGCAGGCTGGTGATTAAGTCGGAAACGGAGGACGGAGAAGAAACAGAATTAGGAGAGCAGGAACAATTTAAGATTGAGGAGAGACTGGATAAACAACAAATTAAAGTGGCAACGGGAAGCGGCCAGTCGCTGGTTTTTGCCCGGGGGACGATAGGAGCCAGGACTAATTTTCCGCTTTCAGTAGACCAAGCCACAAATACCTTGACAGTGACCACTCCGGCCGGTACTAAGACGGTGACGGTTTTGCCCGACGCGGCAGTAGCCAATATGTTGGCGGCTAATGTTATCGACCGGCTAGGGGGAGCGGCGATTGCCGAAGCGGCCCGCACCGGCCAGTTGATGGGGGTGGCCGGGATAGTGGAATTGGGAGAAAGAGCGGGCATTCCCGTCTACGAAATCGCCGGTCTGTCTGAACAGAAGCTACTAGGATTCATCCCGGTGTTTATTAAAAAAACGGTGGCTGTTTCGGTAGAAACAGGAGAAATTGTGGGAACCAACGTCAGTCTGGGGGAGCAAATTCTGGACTTCCTATCGCTGTAGAGAGAAAGAAGAACCTGCAGGAAATCAGTGCGGAGAAGAGATTTTAATTCCTTCAATCAACCCTCTTATCTTTCTCAACAAATCAGTGCTTTTGAGAACTCTGATTCTAAGAGTCCCAAAATATTGTTCCGGATGTTCATATTCTTTTTTCCATGAGACTTTTTGGTAATACGGTCTGTAGAAATTACTCAAAGGTATATTTGTAATCTTGGACCAATACTCTTGTATTTCTTTCTCCCGGTATTTGTGGTGTTCGTTTATACCCACCCTTAGTTTTATTAGTTCAAAGCTTACATCCAAACTATTGAGAACCCAATTTAGAAAAAACTTAATCATTTCCGGATCAGTATTTGCAAATCCCACCATTTTGTCCTTTTTGAAACCCTCTGCCCAATACAGAGCTGTACCAGCGATTAGTAGGTCTCTTTTTGTAAGATCGCCAATCAATCTCTTAGAATCATTCACAATTTTCTTTTCTTTTGTGATCCTCGCACTCTGTTGTTTTAATGAATAAGCAAGTCTACGGCCGTAAAAAGGGTCTTTAGAATTCTTCTCAAGTTGCATAATTTGTTCCTTGGTAAGCTTTATGTCTCTACTCCACAAACTGACAGTGCTCGTCGACACTCCAACCTTTTTAGCAATACTTTTAATACTTTCTCCTTTAAATCTAAGCTTTTGAGCTTCAAGTTTTTGTTTGGATTTCGCCATAGTGGACTTATTGTACTAATAATACAGTATCGATTATATCTTGTCAACTCGATTTGAATATGATAATATCCAAGTGTTCTTTCAAAAGACATGCGGGGTAGTGTAAAGCCGCACGGAAGGCTAGTAGTATGGGCCCTTCCCGCAGTAATGCGGGACAGCAAATTTGGCTATATCGGTGGACATCCTGAGTACTGAGCGAAGTCGAAGTATCGAAGGACAATACCGAGGCAACCTGGGAAACCAGAGAGTCCGTAGAGACTACACGCCAAGCCCCGCCAACATCTGAAGAAGTTGTGGCGGGTGATGATATAGTCCGACACTCGGAGTAATTCGAGATTACAGATCAGCATAATCTTCCAGACCGGGTGCGATTCCCGGCCCCGCAACAAAGACGCAGTTAAATCCCACCTTTCAGGTGGGATTTTTGTGCCAATCTTCCCTCTCCTAGATGAGGTACTCGGACATGTTAAAATCACGTCTATTGGCTGGGTAGCTCAATGGTGGAGCAGGGCCTTCATAAGACCACGGTTGAGAGTCCGAATCTCTCCCCAGCCACTAGTTTATATACAGCTTCCACCACTTCCGCCAATTTGCTTCGCCCGACGAAGCCTTGGCGAAGTCGGGGGATTTAGGATTTGCAGGACTAGGCAAGGGTTGACCTAGTCCGAACTTCTCCCTCGCCTCCTTTTCTATAAACTCCGGGCTCTGCACCTCCGCCAATCTTTTTTTTAGCTCCTGGTTTTCCAGCTCCTGACTCCTGACTTCTTGCTCCGCCTGCTTAATCCTCTCCCCCGCCTTCCATAACCTCCACACATTCCCCCCCAGCCTCACCGTTCCCACCCCCATTACTAAAACCATCCCCCAATACACCAATTTATTCTTCGTCTTCATATTGCTTATGACTATTATATCCTGTAGAATTCCGCTCGTGAATACCTTACCCACCCCAGTCAGCTTCGACATGGCCCTGGAGAAGTTTATCAATTACCTCAAAGCCCAGAAGCGCTCTTCTGCTACCGTTACCGCCTACGGCAGCGATCTGGCCCAACTCAAAAAGCATTTTGTCGGGCAACGTATCACCCAGGTCACCACTCTCACCCCCCAGCACCTCACTGATTACTTGACCTTCCTTTCCGGCAACAATTACACTGCCAAATCCGTCAGCCGCAAAGTCAATTCCCTCAAAACTTTCTTCAAGTTTCTGCATCAAAACGGCCTGACCCCCACCAATCCCACTACCGTTCTGGCCCACCCCAAATATACGATCTTTCCCCCCCGCATCCTTACTCCCGCCGAATACGCATCTCTGCGCGACGCCGTCCGCCTGGATATTAGAATGTCCGCCATCGTGGAATTGCTTCTGCAAACCGGCATGCGCATTTCCGAATTAGCTAACCTTCATCTGGAAGATATCAGGAAAAACGAGGTTGACATCCGCCCTCTGGAAAATAATTCCGGCCGCACTGTTCCCATCAACCGCTCCGTCTCCACCGCCGTCGGAAATTACCTGGCCATCCGTCCGGCTGTCACCGATCTCCATCTTTTTGTCACCAAAACCGGCCACCCGCTTTTAATCAGAAATATTAGAACCGCCATCGACAGATTTTTCAGAGCCGCCAGCGTCAAAACTGCCAAAGTCAATGATCTTCGGCACACTTTCATGGCCCACCAACTCGAATGCGGCTGCGACCCCCAATATCTGTCCCAAATGGTCGGCCACAAACGCCTGGCCTCTACCACCAAATACTTGGACTTTGTCAAGCCCCTTGGCCCCATCACCTCCCGCATCTCGGAACTTTAGTGGATCCGCATGGAATCGAACCATGGCGTCCACTTTATAAGAGTGGTGTCCTACCATTAAACGACGGATCCAGCCCCTGTATTTTACTATAGCTTCGCTCTCTCGTTAATCTCCGCTTCTACCAAGCGCACGTCCCGCCCATATTTTAGGCGGGACAATTGCTTTATGGCGTCAGCCAATTTCGGATTAGCCATTGCCCTTTCCGCCTTAATGTCTTTGGTCACGTCCATGCTAAATGACGGCACCGGTTCATTATTCACAATCGTTTTGATATACACGTTATATTTCTCCACGTTCAGAATATCGCTTTCTGTAAACGTCGGTGAATACTCATGCTGCAAATATCCCGCGTCAGACACGCCGGTGCGGAAAGCCATTAATGTCCCCACGTTGCCAAAAATGGCATTTTTTACTTCCTCCTCCATCTGCCCGATAAACTGATTAGCCACCACCAAATTCAGTTTATATTTCCGCGCCTCCGACAAAATGGTGGCAAAATCCGGCGTGGCAAAATTCTGAAACTCATCTACATACAGATAAAACGGCCGCCGCTGGGCTTCCGGTATATCGTATCTGGACATGGCCGCCATCAGTATCCGCGGCACCAATATTAATCCCAAAAAGTTAGAATTCTCCTCTCCCATCTTGCCCTTGCTCAAATTCACAATCAGAATTTTGCCCTCGTCCATGACCTTTCTAAAATCAAACGCGCTCTGCGACTGGCCAATGATATTCCTGATCATTTTATTGGTCACAAACCGCCCGAATTTGGACACGATGTAATCCAGGACTTCCGATTTATGAAAGTCGCTGGTTTGGGCGATCTGGTCCGTCCAATACCTGCGCACGATCGGGTCTGTCACTTTGGGCAGCATCTCCTGCACAAATTCCGCTCTTTGCAGTGCCTGCACCACCTCCACAAATGTCCCTCCGGGGATGGCGTCCAAGACCGTCAGCATGGCATTTCTGATAGCGTGCTCGAATCTGGGCCCGATAATTCCCGTCTTGTGCGGATCATATAGTTTGTACATCAGGCCAATGATGGAACTGGCCACCAAATGCCGCTCTTGTTCCGTCCGGGCGTCAATCATGTTCAGCCCCATCGGCCGCTCCGGGTCAGACGGATCAAAAAAGATGACGTCCTCCGCCCGTTCCGGCGGGATGTACGCCAAGATATCCGTCGCCAGATCATGCGGATCTATGAGAGCCACTCCCCTGCCTGCCCGGATATCCTGCAAGATCATGGTCTTCAGTAGTTCCGTCTTCCCCGTTCCCGTCCGCCCGATGATATACATGTGCCGCTCCCGGTCTATATCGGAAATGAATACCGGCCGGGTCACCCCCCGGTAAATGCTCTTGCCCAGATATAACCCGTGGTCCGGTATCCCCGCCGGAGCCGGCGCCCGTTTGGCGTTCAACCAAAAGATGTGCGGCGTCTCAATGGTTTTATTGGGAAAATGATAAATGCTGGCCAGCTCCTCGGTATTTAATATTGTCTTTCCTCCCCACCACAGCATCGGCTGATACCGGTAAATAAAATCGGTCATAAACGCGCTTTTTAATCTCACTTTTTTACCTTTAAAACCGTTCATGTCCCCGTTGAACTGCTCAAAAGCCGCCCGGATATTAGCCAAATGCGCCTTGGCTGAAGTTTTATCATTAGAGCACACCACTATTCTCACCGTTGTTTCAAATCCAGATTTGCTTACCTTATTGTCCACGGCCTCCATAACTTTGGGATCCACTTTATAACTGGCTTTTTCCGGATCCGATTCGGCCTTCTTGGTTTTCCCAATCCACGCCCGGCCTTTGCCTTTCCATTTATTGTCCGCCGGGGCAACCAGCACTTGAATATGCGCCCCCTCCCCCTCTCCCATTTTGGCCAGGGCCGACGACAGTCCCGCCAGCGGATCCACCGTTAAATTTTTATATACTTGGATAGGGCTGTACGCACTGTTTCTAAGCACGAGCCAGGCGAATTCGACATTCCCGGTTTCAGTAAAGATGTTCGGTTCCTCCACCACCTGGATATCCGCCCCCGGATAACTCCCGTGGATCTGCTTTTCTGTTAAATCCCGCAGCTTTTCCGGAACCACGATATAAAACCGGATATCCTCCTTGCGGGCCAGCAGTTCAAAACTGATATGCGGCTGGGTTTGTAAAAATGAAAACCACCCAAATGGGCCCAATCCCCCTTTTTTAATCGAATACAGACTGGCATAAATCTGCTCCATGGCGTCAATTTTTATCTCGTTCTCCCGCGGCACCGCCACCTGCAGTGTTGTCATCTCCAAACTTTTCTCTTCCCGGTCTTTATGCCTGTACCACAAAATCAGCAAATACCCGCTTATCACCCCGGTCAAAAACAATACCGCCAACCCCAGCATAAGTGTCATCAATTGATACACCAGCACCGTCAAATCCGCCATATGTCAATCATACCAACCTCAAATCCTAAATACTAATATCTAAATCCCAAATAATTTTCAAAATTAAAATTTCTAAATTTCAAAAATTTGTATTTATTATTTATTTGGAACTTAGGATTTAGAATTTAGAATTTTTAACTGTCTAAGGCACCATTCTGCCAGCCACCTTATCCCTTCCCATATTTTATGATGCAAGCCTTTTTTAATCTGATCATCGGTCAGCGGTAGGGTCACTTTCGGCTGCTGCGGCGCCGCCGCTCCCTCCACCACCAGCTCCGCCTCCTTTTCAATCTTTTCGATATATCCCTCTGCTTCTTTCAGTTTTTCTTCTTCTATATTCGCCGGTACTTCTTCCACTCTCGTCACTTCCGTCTCTTTTGATCCTCCGGAAAATCCCCCGGCTATCGCTTCCAGCTGTTCCTTAAATCTCCCTCCGGTGTTATACATCTTCTGATAATCATCCATATCTTCATCTTACCAATTTGACAACCCCAACAACAACCAACAAAAAGGTTAGTCCTTAAAGGAGTATCCCTCCAAATCCACCGCCTTCAGTCCCTTAATTCCGGCAAAATCCTCTTTATTTTCCGTGATTAACGTTTTTACCCCGTTAGAGAGCAGCGTCGCTGCCAAAAATACATCATGTACTTTCTGGCCAACCGGCTTTATCTGTTTTATCAACTTCAAAAAAACCTCTCCTGCACTCAAAGTTGGAAACTCCAGCTCTCATTCAAACCGTATACCAATATATTTGTATCTATTCCCACACGACTCTTGTTACTCATAGGCATCAGCCCGCCTGAATTTGTAGTTCGGATTTCCCAACTTATAACTTCCCAGCATCAAAGCTTTCTTCTTTTTTCCAACCGTCTTCTTTTTGGCCGCATAATCAGCCACTGCCTGGCTCATCACCTTTCTCATTGGCACACCCTCATCCCACGCTAAATTCCGAAGCGTCGTCATTGTCTCTCTGTTAAAATCAAATGTCGTCCTATGCGCCTGCATGGATCAATATTTACATAAAAACATAAATATGTCAAGCTTTCCACATCTCTTCTTTCATCCCTGTCTTAAAATTCACCCACCTGCCCATCGTAAACAACGCATCAGATAATCTGTTCAAATACTTCAAAATATTTTTCTCTTTTATTCCGGCCGCGACCACTTCTCTCTCCGCTCTCCTGCAAACAGATCTCGCCACCTGCAAATACCCGGTCGGATAAATAAAGTTAGACAGCTTCGGCAATTCTCTCGTTAGCCTGTCAATCAATTTTTCTAAATGTGCAGTTTCAGATGTTTTAATTCTCTTCTCACTCCCCGCCAACTGCGACCCGATAGTTAACAGATTGTTTTGAATTCTCTTTAATTCATCACCCAAACTCACCCCTTTCGTTCCCCTCTCTTTGATAAAGAGAGGGGTTAGGGGTGAGTTACGGCATAACCCAATCCACGAATTCAATTCATCCACCGCTCCCAGCGCCGTCGCTAACTGATCGCTTTTCGCCATTCGTCCATGAAACGTCCCTGTCGTTCCCCTGTCCCCCGTTTTTGTATATATTTTATTCATAATTTCCCCTCTTACATCGCAAGATGCGAGTCGAAGACTCGACTTAAGAGGGGTGCCCGCAGGGCGGGGTGATATTTTTATCTAATATTAAAAATCACTTTACTTCCATCCCTAGACAATCCTACCGGCATTTCCCTTAGCCCTTTCAGAGATTTTCTTACCGCTTCCCTTTTGCCCGATGGCACGAACAAGGTCAGAAATCCCCCTCCCCCGGCCCCGGAAATCTTGCCACCAATTGCACCCGCCCTTTTTGCAGAACTATAAATTCGGTCAATTTCAGGATCAGTTATTCGGCTCGCTAATTGTTTCTTTAATTTCCAACCTTCGTCCAGAAGTTCACCCAATTGATCAATTTTGCCTTTCACCAAAAGTTTCCTCGCCTCCCTCGCCTGCCCAGCCATTTTTTTCAAAACCTCATTTTTATTTTTTATATTCTCTTTTTGTTCCTGCAAAATACTTCCCGCCTGGCGGGTCCGACCAGTAAAAAACACCATCATATAGCTCTTTAGATCATCCAAGATTTCTTCCGATAGACTCAAGTCCTCGGCCATTATTTTGCCGGATTTTCTAAACTCGATAAATCTCACACCTCCGTAGGCCGCAATATATTGATCCTGCACGCCAATCGGTTTCCCCAAAGTTTTAATCTCAATCTCGCAAGCCTCCCGGGCCAGCCTCTGGGCATCCACCGCCCTCCCGGTATACTGATATAAAGCGTTCAGAGTTCCCACTATCACCGTACTGGATGATCCCAACCCAGATCCTGAAGATGGAATATCTGACATAAAAGAAATTTCAATTCCCTCTTTTACTCCCACCATTTTTAATGCCTCCCTTACTAGTTCATGTTTCAGATCATTGGGTTTATCAACTATTTCTTTTTCAGAATAATTTACATAAATCTGTTTATCAAATCTTTCTTTAACAATTACATACACATATTTATCGATGGCCGCCGTCGCTACGCACCCGCCGTATTTCCTATAAAAATCCGGAAAATCCGTCCCCCCACCCAAAAAAGAAATCCGCAATGGCGTCCTGGTAATAATCACGCCCCGATTATACTACTGTTAATTCATTCCCTTAGCCACCACTGTTCCCCCCTGGCCGTCTGGCAAAACTTCTATTTCGCAGGATCCGGCTATGCACGCCAGCTCCTGGGCCGCTTTGGTATAGTCTTCTTCTTCGTATCTATACAATTTTGAAAAGTCTATGTTGGGAAACTTCACTGCCAATTCTTCATACTTTTCGCGATCAATTTCTTCATATGGCATCTGGGCATACTTCGCGTCCATCGCCGGCAAAAACGACATTCCTCCTACATAATCCAAATGTTCCCACACCCAACCAATCAGATCGATCACTTCGTGCGGCTCGTAAGTAATAGTCACCGACGGATTGTGTTCCGTCCAAAACACTTTATTTTGCAGCCAATATTCGCACTGTTGCCTCGCCGTTCTTTGTCTTCTGGTCATCGCTCCGTCAGGAGACTTAACCGGGAAATGGGCCACCCACGCGTTAGCTGTTTCTGCCGTCTGTCCATTCTCCGGATCCATCGGCACTACCGTGTCTTTCATAACTTTAAATATCGGCGTATGCGCCCCCACTCGTACATTCCTGACATAATAGGGAGCCCATCTGGCGTGCAGCCCCGAAGAACAATTCAAAAGTTGCGAAGAATTGCCTGAAGGCTTCACACAGGTCACAGAGGCAGACTGATTTATTCCCAACTTTGCAGCGTATTTTCGGTTTGTCTCCACGGCCACTTGCCGCAACCTCGTCATCACCGCCGGGTCTTGGACCGCAGGACAATCCATCTGCCCGGTAATATCCACCCCCAACAATCTTTCCTCTTCACAATTTTGCTTCCAAATAGGCCGCAGTCCGGGGAAATTAGTAGCCAGAGACTGAACAGTACCCAAAATAGCCGCCATTTCCACCTTCCCTCTCATGTCCTCATATGTATCTCTGTTTCTGGCTATCGCAATAGTCAAATTGCAAAACTGGTTCGGCCGCAAAACTATTTCCCCGCATGGATTGGTCCCAAAATCGTCTGCTTTTCGTCTCTCGGGCCTAAATTTAATCGCCCCCGTCCGGTTAAACAACCCCGGCTCCCCCCTTTCGGAATCAAACATCTCCAGCATCAACCGCATAAATTCCTGTTGAGTTAGCCCTCTTTCTGGCAACACCACGGAGTTATTGGCGTTCCATCTTTGCCAATTATCTCTTTCAAAATCTCCGTTCTTGGCAGCCCTCATTTCTTGATCGTCCCAATCAAACAAAGAAATCATCGCTGTCCTCCTAGCCCCGCCTGCCACCGCCGCGTTTCCCACCATGCACATCAGGTCGTGCGCGTCAATCGGCCGTAAGAAACTTCCCTGCCTGGCCAGAATTCTCGCCCTGGCAAAATCCAGCAGAGTTTTCAGCGGTTCCGGCCCGGAAGCCCTCCCGCCTTTAGTTTTTAAAATCGCTCCCGCCGGCCTGACTAGCGAATAATCAAACTTCACATCAGCTCCCTCAAACCACAGGGACATCCCCATTCTCAATGCTTGCACCCACCCTTCAGTAGAATCCGGAATCACATACGTCAGGGGCAAAGAACTAGTCTGTCTTTTTACCCGAGGTAATTTTTCCACATATTTCCCTTCTACCGAAAAACCCACCCCGCATCCGCTCATAGAAATCAGCATCGCTTCACAAAAAGCGTCGACGCCATCTATTCCCAAATACGCGCAGTTGTATACGCTCACATTCTGTCGCCGAGCCGCTTTTCCGGCGGTAGCCAACAACCGCATAGACGGAGTCGCTTTCATTTCCAATATCATTTTCCTCATTCTTTCGTACTCTCCCACTTCCATCTTTTCTCCAGCTAATTCGTGCAAGAAATCCACCGCCCTATCTACTGTTTCCACCCACGTTTCTCTCCGGCCCAAATCATAATTAAATCGGGAATATTTATCAAAGAATTGAAATTTCTGCAGTTGGGTGGGAAAAAACCGGTCAGATTCCTCAAAAGCCGCCTTAACCTCTGCCGGAACCGGTCTCTCTTCCCGTAATTTGGAGTGCTCTGCCCGATACAATATATATGCTTTAGCCGCTTCAAACTCCCCCGCCGCCTGAAGTACAATTTCCACTATATCCTGAATCTGTTCCACTGTTGGCTGGGTATATTTCCCCGCCACCGCCGACACCACCTGTCTGGTTAGCTCCCGAAGAGAAGTCTGAGGTTGTTTATTCAATACCTTAAAACACTTTCCCAGTGCTACTTCAATCTTAATCGCGTCGAACTCTACGATCCTTCCATCCCGTTTCTCGGCTTTTGAAGGCAACTCAAAACCCAAGCGATTTTTAGACAAATAGGAATGGCCATTAACATACTTCACGCCGTTCTTTGTCGGTCTGCCCCTTTTCCTTTTGATAGGTTGTAATTGTAGCTCTGGCATAATAGGAATAGCATCCAGACTAAAACACTAAATATTGGAGGTCAACTACCAATCACTACATCAGAGGGGGTCACTTACCCGCAAGTCTTTATTTATTTTCAAAGCTGGGTTGAACTCGGGTCTGCCTTCCAATATCTCTCTGTGTTTTGCCACTGCCCTCTCCAAAATCATTATTGCGCTCTTCACGTCCCGCCCCAGCTTAGACAACTTTTTTACCCGGTTTACTGCACTTTCCAGGTATTTCTCCGCTTTAGTGGCGGTAGATACCGCCAAATCTATCTTCCCTCCCTCCGCCAGCGCCTGGGCCGCCCCGATTCTTTTATCCGCGTACAGCAGCTCCTTTTCCACTTTCCGTGCTTCGTCAAACGTCACCATCAACAGCAACCTGTCCCGCACAGCCTTCAGTTTGTACAGCGGACTATCCGGCAACACTCCCGGATACGGTAGATAGTACTCCACCTTCACCGTTACCGGCTCCGCGGCCGCCTGTGGAGAACTCACGGAAAATACTGACACCAACAAGACAGCCAACCCAAATAACAAAGCCACCGAACAACCCCACAGGGCATTCCTCACATTTCCCCACGTGCTCTCCATAAAAGACTTCTTTCCGGACAAGTCTTGTGTACTATCATTCATACTCGTGCCCTCCAGTATAGAACCCCTTGTCAAGTTTTTCAACCCACCCTATCACACTGTATCAGAGCTTTTTCCATTATTTCTCCTATTTCTCTTATCAATTCCCGGGCTTGCTGCAAAGTTATAAACTTGTGATGATCCGGGAAAAAGTGAAAGATGCGGTTTCTGGCTTTTTTCCACACTTCCCACATTTGTAATGGCACTTCATCTCCCCCGCATGCCAAAGACAATTTGTCATATACCCAGTCCCACTGGTATCTTTTGGGCAAATTCGGATTCAGCGCCTTGCCTACTCTAAACCGGTCCCCTCCATATTGCTGTTTATTTATCAGGCCCAAGTCAAAAAACAACTTCTTCAAAAACCCCTCATAGGCCTTAGCCATGGGGAAAACTACAAAGGAATAGTCGTGATATTGGAGATTTTGAGTTTTTGAGTTTTGGAGATTTTCCAGCAGCTCATACGACTGCTGGGCCAAATCCCTCATGGGTTCCGTCAAATATTTCCACCAATTAGTGTTTTGGTAATCAAGCACCAATCTTTCCTTTCTCAATCTTCAAATTAACCTCCTTTTTACACTTGTCACAGTAAGTGTATACTTCCGCACTCATCCTACTATTAATTTCATACTTCTGTCCAAAGTTCGCCACGGGATAAATTTCGTCAATTGTCAAATTCTTAGTTTGCCACTCAACACTACCTCCGCAATGAGGACACTTCTCGTTAAGCTTGATAGTTACAAACATTCCCATAAGAGCATTATACGTTGTCCACCGATAACCCCAAACTTTTACATCACTGTACACGATCGTTACCGTCAATGTAAATCTATTTCGACATTTGCATCAAGACGTAATGCCCCTCTCTTAGATTAAGAGAGGGGTTAGGGGTGAGTTATCCCCACAAACGAAACAAGCCCCCCACAGACAGAAGTATCCCCAGTCCCAGCCAGCCCAAGATGAAGATCACCACCGCGTTTAATATCCAATCCAGCATCTTTTCCTCCTCCTTTTTCTTAACCGCCATAGTCTTAATATAACATCTTCGGGTTATAATTCAACTATGAATTTTAAAAACTGGAAATTATTATTATTTGGGATTTCGAGTTTAGGATTTAGTGTTTATATCTTATGGGGCCTGCCCAATCCTCTGCGCCTGACTACCAATCCCGCCCCCGCTTCCACTAAACTTCTGGACCGAAACGGCAAGATGTTATACGAAGTCTTCGCCGGGGAGCGCCGCACCCCCATCGAGCTCAAATCTCTGCCCAAATACGTTTGGCAAGCTACCCTGGCCGCCGAAGACCGGGATTTTTACCAGCACTCCGGATTTAGTATCAGAGGCATCGCCCGGGCTTTCATCAGCACTTTCTTCAAGAGAAATCTCCAAGGCGGCTCGACCATTACCCAACAGCTCGTCAAAAATGCTCTTCTTGAACCCGACCGCACCGTCCGCCGCAAAATCCGCGAGTTCATCCTCTCGGTAGCCGTAGAAATTACTTACAAAAAGGATCAGATTCTGGAATTTTACTTAAACCAAGTGCCCTACGGCGGTACCGCCTACGGCCTGGAATCTGCTTCCCAAACCTACTTTGGCAAAAAGGCAGCCGATCTAAATTTAGCCGAGGCAGCCCTGCTGGCCGGCCTGCCCCAAGCCCCCAGTTTTTATTCTCCCCTCTCCCGTCCCGAACTGGCCAAACAAAGACAGGAATATGTTTTAAAGCAAATGCTGGACGCTAAATTCATCGACGACTCCCAATATCTAATTTCTAAAAACCAAGAACTGAAATATGCTCCTCCTCCAAAGCTTCAGGCTCCTCATTTTTCCCTGTGGGTTAAAGATCTTTTGATCCAAAAATACGGCCTGGCCAAAATCGAGCAAGACGGACTGGTCGTCACTACCACCCTGGATCTGGATCTGCAAAACTTCGCCCAGGCCGCCGTGGCCACCGAAGTCGGCCGGCTGAAAGCCGAAAAGGTCGGCAACGGAGCGGTTTTAGTTACCCGTCCTAAAACCGGGGAAATCCTGGCTATGATCGGCTCCAAAGATTATTTCGACACCAAATCGGATGGCAACGTCAACGTGGTTCTGGCCCGCCGCCAACCGGGATCAGCCATTAAACCTATCAACTATGCGCTGGCATTGGAACGCCGCTACCTCACTGCCAGCACAGTTCTGGCGGACAAACCCACTTGTTTCTTAATCCCCGACCAAGAACCCTATTGTCCCGTTAATTATGACGGGGCTTGGCATGGCCCCACCCAAGTCAGATTTGCCTTGGGCAATTCTTTCAACATCCCCGCCGTCAAAACTCTGGTTCTCAATGGATTAGAAAACTTTGTGGCCTCCTCTTCCGCTTTCGGCATCACCACATTTGAAGACGCCAAAAATTACGGTCCATCGCTGACTTTGGGGGGTGGCGAAATCACCATGCTCGACCTGACCACCGCCTACGGAGTTCTGGCCAATTCCGGCCAGCGGGTCAATTTAAATCCCATTCTCAAAATTGTTAATCGCAAAGGCCAGATTCTCGAAGAGGCTCCCAAACTTCCCCCCAATACCCGAGTCATTTCCCCCGGGTCAGCGTACATCATCTCCCATCTCCTTTTGGACAATGGGGCCAGATCGGCCGCATTTGGCACCAGCTCATATCTAAATGTCAGTAAGCACCCCGAAGTTTCCGTCAAAACCGGCACCACCAATGACAAGCGGGACAATTGGACCATCGGTTACAACCCCGACGTCTTGGTCGCCGTCTGGGTGGGCAACAACGACAATTCTCCCATGAGCGCCGTGGCCTCCGGAGTCACCGGCGCCTCCCCCATTTGGAACAAGGTTATCTCATTCGCTCTCAAAGACGCGTCCCCCCGCTGGCCGGTCCAGCCTCCCGATGTCATCGG
>Ga0082335_1001895_pt1 | contig 41576 bp, 63 predicted proteins | sample Subgrocontami58m_FD_72375 | JGI IMG/M metagenome (GOLD analysis project Ga0082335, IMG submission 72375) | Subsurface groundwater microbial communities from S. Glens Falls, New York, USA - GMW37 contaminated, 5.8 m (SPADES assembly) (version 2) ...
AAGAGATTTTACCTTGAGTTAATGGTATTTCTTTCATCTTTTACCCCTTATAAGATTTAGGATAGAGACATGGATTGAAAAGGAGAAGAACCATATCTCTATCCATCAGCCGCTTCGGGAGACGGCACAAAAATATCAATTGTGAAATAATATATTATTGCTGTTAATGCAAAGGCTGAAATTATTAAATAGACAGGAAATAGATTCATACGCTTACATAACATAAATTTTGTTAATTGTCAAGGGTTTAATACCTCCAATCTAGTGTTAATCTCATCTAGCTTATCATCGATTGTTCCGAAGGTCATTGTTCCTCCAAGTCGCTGTAAGGCTTCCAGCATTGACTTCTGGCATTTCAACATAGAGATCGTATCAATTTTCAAGGCTTTCGTAGCGTTAATTGTATTAACACTTACAGCCGCATAATCTATTGATTCCTTATCATCCCCTTTAATTTGATCGGGAGCCTCTTCTACTATTAAACCCCTTCTAGTAATTCCCGGTATCCCTTTTGGATTCCAGCTTTTCGGCATTATCCCATCAAACGATTTCCAGAAAGCAATTTCCGCTTGCTTCTGAACATCTTCAATAAGTATATTTCTACTTAAGTCAGATGCCCATTTAAGCTCAATATAAGTATTATAATCGGTTTCCATGCCGGCATAATCAAGTATAGTGACTGTGCCGCTGCCGGGTTCGTTGAGAGCATTTTTATATTTGTTCTTATTATTTAATATCCAGGTAGTTCTATTATTTTTTACGTACTTCTCTTTGGCCTCCCCTTCAGCATCCAACCAATTAGGTTTTATTCCGAGTTCTTCTATATTCTCTTTAATTTTTTCAGTAGAAGCCACGTTAAATGCTGTCGCTCTTACTGCACCACCAAACCAGCCTGAATAGGCTGTAGATGTCGCTGTGATTGCCGTAGTCGTACCTAAGCCAAATACTGTTGTTGTCGCATTGATTAAAACATAGGATGGGTCTAATGTTGATGTTCCTGGTGTTTGCACCGATAGTATATGATTGCCATTTATAGGATCGTCATAACGAGCGGTATATTGTGTATGAAGGCTTCCTTGTGGTCGCTGGTATGTAGGTGATGGGTAATTAGATGTATGTAATGCCTGCCCCTTAACAATATAATACCCATCCATGTATCCATTAAGTTCATTGCCCGCCCCTTCGTCGCTAAGCAAATAGAGAAACGCACTCAAATTGGGCAAACTGTTAGTTCCAATTGCTGTAGTAGTTGTTAATGTTCCTGATACCCCATCGACAAAAATATAAAAATCAGTTCCGCTTCTATCAAATTCAAAACTATATTTTGTTCCAACAACAGGATTGAATTCCATTGAGTAATTAGCCTTCTCAACCCCACCAGATTCAAAAAGAAATAACAAATCAGTGTTGCCTACAAATGCGTTGTTACTATATCTTATCAGTGCCTCGTTCGATGCGTCTTGTCTCTGTCGATACAAGTCAGTGGTAGATGTAGCAATCCACTGAATAGTCGTTCCAATAGTCATACTGCTTGTTCCGTAGGCAAAAGCATCGTCATCGTTGATTCTCAATCCATCGCCTATTCCATCACCATAGTAAGAGGCGTTTTCCAGTATAGTTGTTGATGTGCCTATAGCATTAGCCAGCGCAACAACTGTTTTCGGAGATGGGCTAGAATCCACAAAAGTTGATGTGCCAGCATTGTCACAAAATAACAGTAATGCAAAATTATCTGTCGCAAAATAACCCTGAGCATTTGCTCTTTCCACATAAAGTTGTCCAAAATCTCCAGCCGTTTGCGCTGTAGTTGTAGCATATAGCTTGATTATTAAAGGTAATTGTGCTGATGTTGCCGATCCTGTAACTTCAGGAAATGCGACCGTGGCAGAAGACGATCCAGCAACAAGCACCCCCCCTACAATTTTCACAAAGTCGTTCTCGTTCATACTGATGTTTACATCACTAAGAGTATTTACGGACTGAGAATTGAGCGCTGTCGTAACACTCCCCGTGGCATTACCCAAAGGGGTATAATTTAAAGCTGTCGTTATACTACCCTGTGTGTTTGCAGGAGGAGTATATCCTAACACTCCTGTAATACTTCCAACACTATTCTGTATAGGAGTATAACCAATGGCTGTTGTAATACTACCCTGTGTGTTTGCTGGAGGAGTATATCCAAGTACATCTGTTATACTTCCAATACTATTTTGAATTGGAGTATATCCTAGAGCCGTAGTGATACTTCCTTGTGTGTTAGCTGGCGGGGTATATCCAAGAGTGGGCTGCTTAGTGTTTATTTGAGCTTGTAATTCTCCTGTAGCGTTATTAACAGAGGCATATTCAGCAGGAGTTATAACAAGTCCATTTGATCCAAATGAAGCCGTAATTGTACCTAGACCTGCTAAAGTAGGAGAGTTAAAAGTATTGGTTGTACCCACGCCTGACACAGCATCCAGCTTTGCTGATAATGAGCCAGCCGAAGGAATATCGCTACCCGCCATTTGTAATGCAATATCAATAAAATTAAGTTTACCTGTTGAGGGAGTCCATACACTTCTTGGAAATAAAGTATCAGTGCCACTCATGTATCCTGTAGAACCGCTCCCAGTAACGCCCTGTGTGCCATATCTTGTTACGAATGTGCTCGTAGTACCGCTAGGCTGTTTGTTTTCTTGCTGTGTAGCCCTTGAATTATTACCAACATCAATACCGCTTGGTACTTTATAGCCTGTCTGCGTCTGTGCGTTAACGCTATATACCACCATAACGATCAAGCACATTGTCAATACAATCGTTTTAATCTTCATTTTAGAATCTCCTAAATTATGGTGTATACTGATAAGTATGAGGTGTTATTAATAATCCTGAACCAGGAACGATACTACCCACTTGATTTACTCTCCACGTTTGAACATTTGTTGTCAGAAAAGCCGTTTGCGCACACGATAAATAGCCCCATAATTGCCCCTCTGGAAGCGTAAACGTAACTGGCGTTCCTATGGCTGCACCGTCTTTATATACCTCAATGATTGCGGCACTTCCTAAAGGCGGATTGCCCCCTGTAAACTCATAGTGTATTCCAAAGAGTTTTGAGGCTACCGGATATTTATAACCATTACCAAATTCTCTTCCTGTGTTTGCATAAGTGTCTAAATCGCCCAGCATCATCACAAGACAATCATATCTTGTAATAAGTGGTGTTATCGCGTACCAAGTAATTTCGGCAAACCAATTAGAGCCGGGCATTGTCGGGACAGTTGTCCATTTTAATTTTGTAAATTCTCCGGCATCTACGGCACTTGTAAGCGTATTATCGAGTGACCAAAGATTGTTGGCTGGCACAGTAATATTGATGCTTTGGTATGTCCCGTCAATGGCAAGGTCGGCAATAAGGCTACCGTCAGGGGCGTAATTATCTGTGTATAGTCTGATTTTAGATATAACAACACTGGGTGTAAACTTCAGGAATCCCCATTCTTGATTTAATACTGGCTCACCAATAAATATTTTCGTCGTGATTTGCTTTTTAGTAGGGGATGCACCCAGAGAATTTAAAGCATTAATAATGCGTTGATGTGCAGTATTTATTTTATACGTAGTCTCAGGCATATCTGGGCCGAGAACAGGTATTTCATAATCGTAAAAATCCTTAACAAGTTCATACGTTATTGATACTTCATTAGGCCCGCTATAGGTTTCTAATAATGTGAGTGATGTTTCAGATGTGGCATTGCTTAAAACATGGAGGGGGTCGGGAAATCCTTGAGGATAGAGTAGATAACCGGATTGAACAAGCCTAGTAAGGAATAAAGTATCTATCCCTGCAACGACAGAAGAGCCACTTGTAAGGCTTATTGTACCATCATTAATTACTGCCATTATCGGTATCCTTTATTTTTGCCGTATTATACCAACTATTTTTCGATTTGCAATTACAATAAATTGTGATAAAATTCAAGTATCTCATTAACCTTTCGAAAGGAGAATTGCCGTGAAAAAGTATTTAGCCATTTTGTTATTTGTAATGATTTTTGTTTTACATTCTGTTTCATTTGTATCGGCCATTGATATTATAGATAAGGGAAAAATCTCACTAAAGTCATTTGTCTCTGGTACTGTTAAAGCGCATGAATCTATCGAACAACATCAATATGACTCTACCTCAATTATTAAACGTGTCAATATTCAAGGTACTCTTTCTTTGAAGGGAAATGGAGCAACTCCTTTGAATTATATAGAAATATTAAAATTAGATTCAGATGGCATTGTTTATTGTATAATTTCACTTTGGCATTTACCCTACAAAGTTAAAGAAAACAGAATACAAGTATCCCGCATCATTGTGAATAATTCAGATTCTGATTATGACTTTCCATCATGGACGGGACTTAAAGTAAATTGGATACTTTATAAATAAAATACTTTAAGATATCGTCTCAGCCATTAATGCCCATTTTACTTTCATACCTGTCCAGTCCATATTGGCATTATTATAAGCTACACTAGAATTATTATAGATATTTCGGACAACCTTTATCCTGCTTGCTTCAGCATTACCAGGAATATGGCTTATATCAACAGTAAGCCAAACAATACCATTAGAATTTAACAGAAGAACTTCTGTATAATTCAAAGGAGTCGCAATAGTGCTACCAGTAGCAATATATAAAATAGCTTGTATGGATTTAAGATCACTAATAGTTGTACTGTCATAAGCATTTTGTGTAACTATACTATTAGCGGCAACATTTTCTTGAATAAATGATGTTGTAGAAATTACTCCATCATCTACTATTTTAAAGTAATTATAATCCGTACTAAATAACATATTATCAGGATTTGTTTCTGTGTCGGCATCATAAGTTGCTTTTGTAACAATCAATTTAGGCGAACCGCCATTTGTAGCCGCAATCTTAATCCTATTCACCGAGCTATTGTCTTGGAACAGCATCTTTGCCCCGCTACTATGCCCCATTGTCAGCGTTCCATTGATATTCATTTTAGAGGCTTCCACAGATAAAGCCGCCAGATGTGCTGTAATGATTGAACCCGCTGAAACAAAAGACGAGTTGATAGCAAAATCTTTTTTATCTGAAAATCTTGAAAAGAACGCTACTTGCCCTGTATCCCCTTTCTGAGCAAATGCCATTGGTGTCTTGCCAGTAGCTGCCAGATATTGAGCCGATGTCAACGCCTTGAATTTTGTGTTTGCGTTCGGAGCATCCCCTGGCCAAACTATCCACATCGCCTCAGTCATATTCCCAGTATTTCCAGCATTTGAAATGGTGTAATCGGTTGTCGAGCCATTTGTATTTTTAAATTGCAAAGCTCCAGTTGACCATGCAACGGTATCAATATCCGAAGCACTAAAAGTCCCGGTGAAAATAAACTTCTTGAAATCGTAGTCAAAATCATCACTTGATAACCCTGTCACCGCCGTTGCATTATAAGCCCATGCCGACCAAGCACCATCTTTACCAGATGAATTTCTAAAGCGTACCCTCGCCTCGTAAGTATATCCAACCTTTGCCCCTTTAATAATTATGCTATTTTTTGTATGTGATTCTGTTTCGTCTGTATTAAGCTTTACGACTCTCTTTTCACCGATAACTAATTTCGTATTATCACTATTCAAATAGCCCTGATCTACCTCCGAGAGAGTAGGAATATTACCACCTGCCGATGTAAGGGTTTGTGTCGGCGTCCCGGTAAACTGAGAAGCCCTCCAATCAATGATAACCTCAATCACGTCTGTGGCATCAGTCCCCGCAGGCTTTGACCATTGCACCACCACATTATTATTTGAGTTTGTCGCCAAGACAACTCCTGTTACTTGTGCAGGTACAACAATATCATCATTTGCGTCATCATCAGACACCCCAGGGGCGATGCTGGACGTAGCTGAGAATGTACCAGCACCGTAAGTATCATGTGGGCGTATCCTGAAATAATAAGTTTTCTTTGGGTCAAGCCCATCGACTTCAACTTTATACTGTGTACTATCGAGTTCGTCATCTGTACTGTTTACCGTGATTGCAGAAGAGACTCGTATCTTTTTCAGATTCGTTGTGAATCCTGAATTTTCTGCATATTGCACCATGAAATGTGATATGTCGTATTCCTGATATGGATGAATAAACTTAACTCGTACACCGCTTTTTAATGCCTTAAGAATCGGAGCGGTATTCGTTCCCGCTGAATCGTTCATATCAGGAGCCGGATTTGTAAGCGTTATTTCGCTCTCTACCGACACATTACCATAACCATTAATAACTTGCAGTACGAATCTACATATACGGTTAGGTTTTCCATAATACGTGGCATAAGAGGCATGAGTTGAATAGCTTTCCCATAAGTCTTTAGCAGCTTCAATATTTTGGGCAAGTCTGAAACGGTAATGATTTTCGGTTACAATTTCCTCATGTACGAGTTTATCTTTTACCATGACTGCGCCATGTTTTACCGTTGTGGGAATATCAGGGAAATACACCGCTATCCGGTATCTAAGATTCTCGTAAATATTCGATAATCCTGCATGTTTGATATAATTGTTCGTTGAATCATCGCCGGACAATTTACTATCTTTATTCCATTTGAACTCAAAGTCAGAACCAGATACATTCAACACCGACCCCTTATTTCCTATAAGCTGAATACCGCTCACGGGATTAGGCTTAAATATGTCGGCATCTCCGGTTAAAGTAATAGTTGCCGTAGTTTCATTATTATTTGCAATTCCAGAAGGTGAAATTGAAATTGCTTTAAAATCATATTCCTTGCCGATTCTAAGCCCACTTACTTTTATTGCCTCCCCCTTTGTCTGCCTTGCGTATGTCCAATCGGAATTACCTTCCTCTTGATAATAAACGTCTGCGTGATGCCATTCGAGATTACCTACAGGCGGCCTAAGATGTACTTCTATTTCCCCAAACGTGCTGCGGCTTTCAACTAATACCATGTCTGGGATTTCTGGTGGTACAATATTAGAAGGCAATGCAGTGTCTTTTTCATTTAATGTTTCGTCTGTGTCCCCAGTCCATGCAGGATCACTCGTATCATTCTTGTAAATCCGATAAGCTTCTTCAACGTATTCCAGCGCACCAATTTCAATTACATTCCCGCGGAAAGCCCTCTGGACGCAACGGAAAGTCATATAGTAAGTACCCGTGCCTAAAATATAGATTGAATTTGCTTCTACAGTATTTAATACAGCCTGAGTAAAATATACCCTTGTTTGTACGCCCGTTCCAGTAGCCGCCAAGTCAACTGTTAATTCTACTTGTGGCACACCGGTATTTTGTCGTAATAAAGCCTTATAAGTTGTAGCTATCACAAACGTAAAAGCCTTATCCATGTCGATATAGTTTGATCCTACCGCGATAATACGCCCTGATTGTGCCGTTAAATTCATTGTATCATCATGGCAGTAGAAAGTATCGCCTATATCGCATGATATACCGTCAAGCGTGGTCTGGAAGCTCACACTGTTCCGGGTGTACCATGCAAACCTCAGCATATAATTGAGTATTTTCCGCGCATACCATTTTTTTGTTAATCCATACAAAGCAATTATCTTATCCTGTAACCGGCTCACTGTGAAAGAGCTATCAACACTAATAATATCGGCTTGGTCTGTATCTTGTGTATAGCTTTTCTCGGAATTTAGAAACTGCGCTTGCAAACGGTTAATATTGTCTGAAAGGTTTAATGCTTCAGGTTTATAAGAATCTTCGACAATATTTCCCATGCAAAACATTGCTGTGGGAGTTTTCTTGCGGTCAATATAACAAACAGGTATTTCACCGTCAAAATAGAACTTTCCCCTAAACGTATTCCCGATTGATTGTAATAAATCTATTAGCGGCCCCCTGAAGTCAAGATTGAAGTTAAGCTGGAATCGTTTTCGTGCTGTACTGTTTTCGGTAATAACTTCATCTGCAAAGGCTGCTTCCGGATCCAGCTTGTCATAAAAGGCAGTAATTCTATCGTTTGTTAATTCCAGATATTTACCACGTCCATATCGTTTCGACATAATAATATCGGCAGAAATGTCAAGTGGATTAGAAGAATATCTATTAGCAATTTCCCACGTAACATTATTATCTGTTATAGTACCTATATCTAACCATGTAGGCTCTGAACTGCCTGTCTGTGCATTGCCAGTAACAGACCTCACCCTATATAACATATTATCCCACACTGTAGGCCGTCTAAATTGACCCACAGACATTGCCGTTGATGCCGCCCATACATTAGATGCCTCTTGCACATCAACAACAGCCTTACCTTGTACCATGCAGGTAATACTTTCAATCGTAGTATTGATTTTCTCGTTCATCTTTAGACGCATACCAAGAAGGGATTCATAAGGCAATTCCATTGCGTCATTATCCATTTCCTGCAAAGTCATCCACCGTAATTCGTTTTGACCTTTTTCTAAATCGTCAACATCAGTATCAAGTTTTTTAACTTGAATATCGTATTTTGCATAATCAAGTGGTTCCTTCCCTGGTAGATGATGTGTAAGCCTGTAGCTTGCTGTTACGGCATTACTTGGAGACGCAATACCTTCAAAGAGATTTGTTGCTGTCCCTTTCTGATAAGTAATTTGAAAACTTACCGGATTGGTTGTGTCCCTTGTAGGGCCTGTATATTTCTCTTTGCTTGTATCAAATTTAATCTTAACACGGTATTTATAGGCAAAAGAATCGGTTGCAATATCGTATTCCATTTGTTCGCCAGTAGGTTCATTAATAATTTCAATGCTTTTGCCTTCTTCTTTTGGCAAAACCCAATCATGCGATGCACCTTCTTTGTGGGTAGTAAATTTTAATTTCCATCTTCTGTATTTTTTTAAGCCCGAAGATTCTTTAAACTTGAGTCCATTAGTTGCTATATTGGCTTCAAAATCAGTGTAATACGTACCATCAGCATTTACCACATACGCATATTTAGCGTTTTTATCTATTATTAATTTCAGTCCAGAATCGGTGGTATCGTGTAAAGTTTTATCCGTCCAGTTATAATCAGTTGTGTATGAACCGCCGACAGTCTTTTTCCAACGTATTTGATAACGACAAGATTTCTTTTCATATCCAGAGGTTTTATCAATTCCATAAAGCCCTTTTTCCCAGCCCACGGTAACGGCAAAGTTTCTGATTTTATTATTTGTGGTAATAGCAGGGCACCATCCGGCATCATAATCAATAAGAGTTCCAGAACCGGCGTTTAAGTCTTGTTGTTCTGTTACGGTCTTGCCAAATGGTGGCATAATAGTTAATGGTGTAGTATCATCATCCTTATAGTCAAGCTGCCAGTCTTGTTGAATCGTAGACCCGCTTGTGTGGCTTTTCGTTACCCTACATCCAGTAAGTTGCCATTCACCGCCGTTGGCCTGTATGCCTTCATATCGCACCATTTCATAATGACCTTTGGTTCCGTCTTTATAAATCAACACATAACCCGGCTTTGTTGCAGTTACCGTTGGACTTTCCTCATTATTGGAATTGCCTTGAAACGGATGCTTATTATTGCCGCCGTCATAATCGAAATTAATCGTTACGTTATACCCTGGCGATATTGCCCCAGTCAGCGATCCCTTTTTCCTATTTCGATATTCATAAATTAATTGGTTTGTTCTGCCCCCAGGCGCCCACCACATACTTAAGCCTTTTCCGTTTTGGTATGCAGATGATATGCTTTGATCGTTTAATCGTATGCCCCAAATACCCGTTGTTTCCTCACCTAAAGAGCACAAGACTTCTGTCTTTGTATGGTTATGATCACCGTGTTCATTAGATGCGGCATAAGAGTATTTATTAATAATTGTTGGTGGGATACGATGCTCGCCATATACAATGTTCTTGGGTGTACCGGGCTGGATATTGTTTATCATTCCATTTTCGTGATACGTCGAACTGTCGAAAATGGATTTGTGGGTTTTGGCTTTATTAAGATATGCAAGGGCAAGATTAAGACCCATACTTATAGCCATCCCAACTAGGGAGGTTATAATTATTGAGCCATAAGCCGCCCAAAACAATACTAATGGAGGTACTAGAGCCATTGATTATGTTCCTAACATTCTTTCAAAATTTAACATGAAATTATTACACGTTTCGAGGCATGGATTTTTTGCAAACTCTAATCCCCCTGCCTTGTCGCATCTCGTATTCAATAACGTTTTAAACAAACACTTGTCACAATTCCCATCCTTCAGAACATATTCCTGACACATCGGACAGGTTTTGTAAGTACAATTTATTATTGAACCGTTATCCCATTTAGGTGGATTACCGGTAAATGCCTTACGTCCAGCAAAGAATTTGTTTTTAGCATTTACAGTCCAATGATCTATACAAGCATTTACAATATTTTTTTCTTTTTGGGTTAACATCAAATCGTTATTCTTTGTATCGGTTTAGCCGGAATACCTTGATATGCTTGCGCTCTAAGATTTGGTTTATTAGTATCGTTTTGGTTAAAATGTGCTTTGCATCCATTTGCGCTATCAATGCCGTTATCACATTTCGTTGCATTTGCATTAGCATAATTTGTCGTATCAAGAGTACCGCCCAAGTTATAATATTTCGTATAAAATCCACAGGTCTGAGCAGCCACAGCATCCGTTCCGTCCTTGTCGAAATCCCAGCCACATTCATTCTTTCCCCTGATTTGCATGGGTACTTCGGACATCGCCTCAGCAAAATACGATTGAATGTTAAATTGAGCCTCAGATTTTGGAGCAATCGCACTGGCAATTCTGTATTTCCACCGAAATACTTTATCGGCTGCATCTGATAATAAATTATCAAGCACGCCTGTTATAAATACCTTGTTTCCTCGAATATCATTTTGCCTGATATAATCCCCTATGCCCTTATCAATATTCGTGATTCTGATATTTTGAGAATCAAAACGTCCTTCTGTATTTTGTTGCCCGATTGTATCCATTGTAATCGGGAAAGCCGTATATGTGACCGCCGACCAGGCATTGTTTAAATAGGTAAACCATGCTACATTGCTTTCATGTCCTGCATACCTGAGAATGATAGCATCAGTTATGAATATTTCCACAAGCGTAATAAGTTTCGGCTGCTGAATTTTAAATGCTTGCGTTAGTAATGCTTGCGTAGGCATAATTTATATTACCGTAATAAGCTCCACTTCAACATTCTTGTCATTGTCGCCTTCCCACTTCTCGATATAATCATCACTATCAAATCGTACTGTATATGCAGTATTTTCCAGATAGGTTGCCACGGAATAAGGAGTAAAAACAAAACTTGCAGAACGACCTTTTCCAGTATCGGTATAAAATGTTTTCAAAGCGATCAGGCTTGTTTCTCGGTTATACCTCAATGTCCACCTTCTTTGAGGTGTAGCCAGCTTTGCAATGTAACGATGATTCAATGCCCTCATTATCGTGATTGTGGCTGAATATCTCTTGTAGCTATCAAGGCTTAATTTTAGCGTGTCCATGTCAAACCGGACAAGAGTTTCGACCCCGCTAAAAAGATACGTATAATTGATTTTGAAATTATCAAACATACCTTTTCTGGCATTGAAAAACGTAACGAGAGCATCTCTTTGAGCCGGTGTCATATTCGGCAATTCAAAGGTATATCCGATTGTTTCAACTTCGTATTCGACACGTCTCTTTTCGTTTAGATTGTCAATGTCGTCCGATACGAGCGATTTACGGCGTGTTATTTCATGGACAGGATGTTTTGGGGCAGGACAGGTAGTTTGCCAGCTTGCGGCAGTACCTATTTCGGCATGGAAGAGACTGCTTAATTTAAGAATTTCGGTATGAAATGAGATTTCTTCAATTATCGGGAATGCAGGTTTTAGTGTATAAGGATAAGCCAAATCAATTCAATCCTTTCACATCTTGACGGAGGTTGTTATCGCGGAAAGATTTTCTCACACCTTCATTGATTCGTTTCTGCAAAGTCGGATCATCGGTAATGTAATAATTGAATGTATTGCTGATTTGCCCATTCCCACGTCCCGTAACTGTCTTACCAATGCCGCCTCCGCCAGGACTTGAAAGAATTGTACCGCCCGCCCCGGCTCCGCCAGTTGCAACTCCAGTACCAACAGCAGCACCAGCATTTGTAAAGAAACTCATAAAGAATTTTGATAATGACATTTTCACACCCATACTTTCAAGGAATGCTTCAGAAAATGATTCAGATAGCATCCTTGCACCAAGTTTCAAAGTATTAGAAAGAAAACTTTTTGCATTAAATTCATCTGTAATCAAATCGTAGATACCATTCGACATGGTAGTTTTTGCACCAAATGCAAAACCTTCTCCAAAACTTTCCCCGAATCTCGTACCAAATGTTTTCACAGATTCTGCTCTTGCCATTGCAGCTTGCTCTGCTTGTTTCATGCCTTCATCCATTGATTTATAGGCATTGTCCACTAACTTTTCCATATTGGCAGGATCATCAACATATTTTGGCAATGGATGTGTTTCGTCAAGGCTTTTCAATATTGCTTTTCCATAGTTATCAACAGCCTTCTCCATTTTCTTTTCCCAGTCTGCCCAGTATTCAGTGTTATATTTACTCATATCTTTTTCAATGTCTGCTCTTGTTGTTGCCCAAGCAGGCTTTGAGGACGCACCTTCACCCATAGCAGTTTTATTATAAAACGTTCTCGGCTGATTCAGTATTTCTTCAGGCGACCTTGATCCTTTTGGCATCTGCATTGCCTTATTAATTTTTTCAAGTAGACTTGCCGTTGTTTCAAGAGATGCGACAACGGCGGGTGTAGCAATTCCCATAATACTATCTTTCATTTCTTTTGAGGAATCGGCAATTGAAGTTCCCGCCCGTTTGTATCGTTCATTGTAAGAATCAACACTATTGCCAAACTTTTTATTCAGTTCAATAGATTTTTCCAGCATTGCCTGATAAACGGTTTGCCCTTTTTTAACATCAAGGATAACGCCTTCACTTCTTGACAATCTCTCAGTATTGGTCGCCACTGCACGGCTAAGGTTTTCAAACGCTGACGGTAAATCATGCCCTGTAACCTTCACGGCTAATCGGGCAACATTCATTATTTTTTCTAATTGTTCCGGTTTCAATCCCTGAAATAATGCCCTGCTTGCAGAATCAATAATTTGCTCATACGCCATTGTTTCGTGCGATGCTCTTTTAAGAGAGGCTATAATCTTTTCTGAATTCGAGCCTACGGATTCAGCAAGGTTCGCAAATGCAAGTTTACGGTCTTCTTGTGCCAGAAATTGTGTATACTCTTCTCCCACAATCTGCATTGCCCTGAATCCCTTTTGAACAAGCTCGACATAAGCATTAATACCACTCGCACGGATGAATCCTCCCCATTGCTTTTGCATCTTCTCCATAGGAGAGGTCATATTTTTAATAGCAGTATTCAGCCCTTCGGCTGTCTGGTCATCAACACCCAGCGACCATTTTACATCGTATGTTTTAGCCATTTGTATTTATTCCTAGCTTTTCTCGCTCAAGCTTCAAAGTACCAAGCATTAACCATTCCTCGTTTTTTATTTCGTGTCTACCAATAGGGCAACCAGCGTCTTGCAATTGCAGATAATACATTAATTTGTATATATGTGGATTTTCAATTTCTTCACGCCATACGCATGAAGGGCATATTTCAGATTCGACAAATTGTTTCGGGTTTTCCTCATAGGCTTTGCATTCATCACACCTCCGGACTTTCGCTCTTTCAGTTAATAGGCGGAAGTCCGCTACGAGTTTTTTGCGTCAATCCTTATCTCGTTCTCAACTTTTACGAAAATAATATCTTGCTTCCATCCGGCAGGAATTGAGTCTTTCCGGTCAACGGTTATGATACCAGAATCATCTTCAAGATTTTCAACAGACAAAAGAAGCTTATCAAATAATTCAATCCGTGCCTCATTTGAGTTATCTTTTAATACCCTCCCGCCAGTACCAGCATCGAGTCGTTTTGCCTGATATTCATTCCATTCCTGGTCTGTGGGTCGCCTTAATTCAAAAATAACTACTTCGCTTCCAGCATTTACCTTAACGGTAATTTTATTTTGTAGTTTCATTTATAAAAATCCTTTCGTATAATTTCAATATGAAGACAAAGAAGCCATTAGTTACATCTATAATCTTTAAAGCTTTGAATATACCAAAAGCTACGAAAACCTATAAACACGTTTACAAAATGCACAAAGATATAAAGTCATTTGATGTTTATATTAACGGAATACAACAATGCAGATTAACAAAAAAGGATTTCGCAAAAGGATTTACTAGAATCAAGTTCGATCCTACCGGAAAATTATTAACGAGTTTGAAAATCAAAAATATTTCTATCAAGCCGCCAAATAAGCCGCCTGCGCTGAATAAACTTCGAGGATAACTGCTGAATTCGTTCCATCCTCTTCACATTCGCAAATAAATTCTGCTGTAAGTTCATCGTCAACCCCGCCAACAGGTAACGGAGCTTCCCGAATATGGAATCGTGGTATAATTAAGTGCATACCGTAATAATAATCAGTTCCAGTACCAGCCGCAACGATTGCACCTTTTAAATCAAATTCTATTGCGCATGGATTTTGATTGATAAAATAATCAAGCTCTGTGGAATCACTGAAAAGCATGGTAAATTTCAAGTCCTGCATTCTACGTGTATAGTCGCAGTCCTGATACACCCCAGCCCCACCAAACCCGTCTTGTGGCTTTAAATTGTTGTTCCACATCCATTCAAAGGATTTCAACCTTGTATGTAATGTGTCCGGAGTTGCGCTGGATATATTTTCCAATGCCTGTGTAAGCGTAGCATCAATTGAGATATTTGCCCCAGTTTCCATCCATACCTTACAATTCGATAACTTCATCCAGCTTTCAGATATTTTGGCGGCAATTGCCGTGGCAGAGGTTACCCTTGTACCTGAACCAATCAAGGCAGCTTCAAGCCGTGCATAACCCCCCGCTTCCCCGCTTAATTTAAGCGTATTCCCTTTAACACCTTTGTAGGCATATTGCAAACCACCTTTCAGGTGTTCGAGTTGCATAGAGGGGAGAGCCGTACCGTGTGCAACAGGCGTTATCTTATGCCTATACGATGCCAAAGCCTCGTCCTGTGTCGATGTAATAGCTCCAAGCGTAAGCATCCCAAGTCCTGCAAGAGTATTTGGCTTACATTCTGTCTCGCTATAAGTAAATTCAACCCGCTGATTTGTAATTTCCTGTGTATTCCCATGTTCGTAGTTTGTAACCGATCCCTTATCGTTTTTAATTTCATCTGGCCATTTAACATCAAGATCAAAATTAGACATACCGCAGGCATTTGAGGCACTCATGGTAACACCTGCGTCATAGGTAGCCTCTTTTTTGAAAAGGGATAACATGCACTCCTGCTTCCACGCTTTCTTAGTGATGCTCATTATAATTTACCTCTTAAAAAATATTAAGTGTTTGTATAAGGATTCCACGGATCAGTTAAGAATATAATCGTAAATTTCATAACTATTGAACCGAAATATTTATTCGCCTGATCGGTTTCTATTTCAGGGGCATCACCATAAACAATATCTTCGGCAAGCCCGCTCAGGCATGTTCCCCCTATTGTATTTTGAGTGCCAATACATTTTATTACGTCTGAAATACATTTCCGCATTGTCGCGGGGACGGTAGAGCCAGAAACCTTTATTTCAACATCTACTTCAAGATTGTGTTTGTGCTTGCCAATTGCAATATCTGTTTTGCCAGGCTTATCCCTGAATATAAGCCCAGGAAGTTCGCTTTCTTCCAGCGCCGTTGGCCGCCATTCAAATACATTACTGCCTAAATTAGTTTCATAACCGTTGCCAGTGGTTATTGTTTGTAATAGCGTTTTCCAGGCATCAACAACATCTTGATAGATTGAATCGGTCATTACGGAGTATCCCTTGAAAGTATGATTGTCTTTAACCCTGTACCGTCTGTGTGTATGCCGGTCACATAATACGTAGTGCCGCTAATAATCATTGTGTCGCCATGCCCCAGGCCAGAAACATCGCTTGCCTTGACAATTACTTGGGGGTCGGTAGATTCAATCTCTCCTGTTGCCGCATTAATGCCCTCATAGGCATCGTCGAATATACCTTGTATTGTGGTAGAATTGTAAGTTATAGAAACGGCAAATTCATCCGTACTTATGAAAGTTGTTAGATCGCTTGTAATATCAGCCTTTAGCGTCATCTTTCTTCTTTTCCTTTTTTACTTCTGCTTCAATTATTACACCGTTTTTATCACAAGCAGCCATGTCTTTCCCAAGCGATTTCCCCATCTCGCCCTCATAGCCAAATACCTCGCCTCTTTTAAACTGCACAGGTTTTAAAATATCGTACTTATTTCCGCCAAGCTTTTTAAGATTATGCTGACGGCTCGAATATTGCTTTTCGGTAAGCTCTACAATACCAGTTGAAAGATTAACCCAAAATGTAGTTACTATGTATAATTGCATATTCCCTCCTATTGTGCGGGGAATGGCTCAAATACCATTCCCCGCTATTAAAATTCATGTTTATAACATCGTAAGATATACACTATGTTGCCACATTCCGTAACCTACGTTACCGGATGCATACAAACCGTAATGATGCTTTCTGTGATAAAATTCCAATTCGCTGCCCTCCGCTACCGCCGATACTTCCACGGGGACTTCTTCTTGGCGAATAAATGGTTTTGTACGCCCATCGGTTCTATGCACTGAAAAGGAATCAGTCCAGGTCAAACGAGGGTTAGGCACAGGTGTAATTTTAATCTCGTTGAAATTCGGGATTGTATTTGACTCACCAGAAGATAAAATCGGATTTCTTATCGCAGCAACAGCAATATGCCACAAAGGTACAGGCAACATCACAAGGAAATTCCTCGCAAGTTCGTTAATTGGCTCGCCCTGATCATCCTTAAAGCTATAAATCTGCTGAATAGCCTTCATTATACAACGATTCATTTCTTCAATGCTGGGTACAGTTATTGAACCGTGCTGGCTAACAGCAAGGGTAGATATGTCAACGGTAATATCGTTGTCCTGCGTGCCGGAATCACCTTCGGCGTGGTCTGTGTCAAAATAAAATTGCCCATCGTAGCAAACCGTAGAAGGCGCATTAAGCAAAAGCGTGGAAAGCAATTTCATCCAATGTGATTTTGCTCTATCCACCTGTTCGCCAATCCTGATTTGCAATTGTCCTGTTTTGTCACGCCTGAGATCATCAATATTGATTTCAAGAGTTGATTCAAAAGGCTTATTCTTGATCGTGATACCATCATCTCTTAACCCCTTAGCCAAACGCCCGCCAATCCATTCTCTCATTTGCGGGGACATACCAAGCCATTTATAATCTTCAGAGGATTGATCGGACGGAGAGTAAAAAGACAGTCCGTCAACCCACGTCCCCATTGCCTGTTCAAGCAATTCATAGTAAATACCTATGATTGCCCTGCTACTTAATACTTCCATTCCCATATTAGGATACCTCCCAAAAAGTTAATTGCCATTAGGCAGTAATTGTATCGAATTCGATAATTCCAACACCAGAACTTACAAAACGATACACAAACCCCACTTCTGAGTTAGAACCAGCAGTAAGAGTAAATACATTATCATCAGAAGCATAGACACGCTTGCCAAGATCACCAACCACAAGGCTGGTAATAGACAATTGTATCCGCCCTTTTGCTTTTACCCTTACATTTACATCACCAGCAGCCCCAGTCGCATTATCGGCTTTTTTATCAGCAAAGCCCTTAAATTTGTCACCCGCAACAAGCGGCCTGGCATAACCAGAACCATTATCACCAACAGCAGAGCCAGCGTATATAATATCGCTCGCAATCACTGGCAATTCGTTTATATCGCCGAGTTCAAACACCCTGTTTGTATCAGCAGCCAAAGTCGTCATATTCCATACTCCTTTATAAATTTTACTGAGAAATTAATTACTTTTTACTTTTTTAAAATCTTCACTCGGCCAGCTTCGTTCGCCGTCTTGTATGCAAGATAGGATTTGAAAGATATAAACTCAGTTCTCAACCCAGGACTCTTGTCCCATTCGGCCTTTGCCCTTTCCTCAACTGGCAGATTAGGGTCAACACCATTAAATTGTGCAGCATCCGAGTTTGACGGAGTTACTGGCTTTATTGCAGTATCCTCAAGCACCTGCAATCTCGTTTTACGTTTCTCTCTTTCGGCATTCAGCACCGCAATTGCCGCTTGTTCGCCGGTAGTCTTGCCGTCCGCTTTCATGGATTCAATTAATGCCTCATGCCCTGGCAATAACTGAGATTCAACATCCTTGATTCTCTTTCTCTCAGACTCAGCGCCAGCATTAAAGCCGTTTATGTGTCCTTCTTTCTTGCCTTTTGTATCTCCATCAATACAACCTTTAGTATATCCCTTGTCTTCTATTGCTTTGAATACTTCAGGAAACTTCTCTGCTAAAATTTCAGGAGTCATTGCCGTTATTTTAAAATCTGACATTTCGTTTTTACCTCCATAAAGTTAAATCATAATCGCACGCGCACCGGCGGCGTTCAAATCGGCAATCAAAGCGTCAAGCGTGGATACACCGTCCACAAGACCTGCTTCGATTGCTTGTCTACCAATAAATACACGGCCATCAGCCATATCGGCTAAAACTGTCGTTACACTTACGCCCCTAAACCTTGCAACATCTTCAACAAATGCGGAATAAATATAATCAAGATGTCCCTGTATTACATCTCTGCCTTCCTGTGTAAGAGGGGCATATTGAGATGCTATTCGTTTATACTTACCCGCCACAAGTTCAGTTGTTTTCTTTCCTGCCATTTCTTCAGCTTTAGAAATATCAGTATGCGTTGTTACCACTCCAATTGAGCCGACCTGAACAACATCGCTTGAAATAACGACCGCATCAGCCGCCGCACCTATCCAATATGCTGCGCTTGCCATCAGATTGTCCGTAAATGCAACAATTCTTTTAAATTTTCTTGCATCATAGACCTGATTTGCTAGTTCAGGCGTACCGGATGATGTTCCACCAGGTGAATCAATATTAAGGATCACCGACTTAACAGATTCGTCTTTTAAAACTTCCTGTAAATCTTTTGAGATAAGTTCGGTAGACATACCTCCTGAAATCTCAGTAAAAAGATTCATCTTTTGAGCAAGCACGCCTTCGAGGCTGAGAACTGCAACATTGCCGAAAATCTCAAAACCTTTAGTTTCATTTTTGAGTGGTTTCCCAATGCGAGCCTCAACACCCTTAATATCTATTTTTTCCCCACGTAAATGGGTAAGATAGATATTCTGTATTTCCCGCAATTGCTCAGGCAGGATAGCCCACGGCGAATTTAATACATCTAAAAGACGCATAATTTATGCTCCTTATGGTGTGCCTATTGCAAGATATTCAACGTTTGCCGCCGTTGTAGATAGGGCAGTTGCAGTACCAGCGCCTACCCCATATACCTTTAAGGTTACATTTGCGCCACTTGTCGTACCCATTACATGTCTGACATCATCAGAGATAGCCGTAAGGCTGGCAAGTATACCGGTAACCGTACCTATGCCAGTAACTGTAAACGTGGACGAACCTGTAACAGCCCTTACACTCTTGATCATTATCTGATTAGGTACATTCGTTACTAATACATTCGCCTTTTCACCCGCAAATACTTTGTCGTATATCGGTACAAATCCGATAAAACCGACAATCAACAAACTACAAAATAACTTTTTCATCTCTTGCCCCTCCATAAAAAAATTGAAAGATTTAACGATTTTGTTTAAATAATCCATCCGCACTTACAGTTCCACTCCCTGTAGTTTTTAATCCGAGTCTAATTTTTGCGCATCCCCCAGAAATTGGTATCACTTCACCGATTGAATGTAATGTTACGGGCCCGGCAGTTGTTGTTCCATAATCCACTGTATAAATATTACCAAAGGCCGTAGTGGAACCGGCTTGGCTTTCGATCCTGGCAGTTATTGTGCCACTATTCCACGTTGAAACACGCAATGTTATTGTATTATTATCATAAGGAGTAATTTCAATCCAACCATCTGTAGTATTTGTCCCACCAGCATTATTATACACGTATGATGTACTTGTAAGGGCATAACTATCGAATATGTTAGCGGTTTTCCAATGAACCCCTAAATCTTGTCCTTTTGTCGTAGTTACACCATTTTCAGTATCGGCATACAATATTTGTGGTACAAAAAACAACATTAATAAAATTAACTGGATTATTCTTTTCATTGATTCATTTCCTCCATATTTTTTTGATTTTCTTCCATAGGGTTTATATTTTCGTTAGTTTTCATATTAGATTTATTTTGGTCTTGTACTTGCACAAAGCCAAGTTCTTTCAATATTTGCCTTTCTTTGCGTATTTGTGGCAGTTTCTTTTCCCAATCCGTACCAGTCAAGGCAGCGGTTTCTTCGGCTATGCTTGACATCGATATATTTATCCTATCGGTTGCCGCTTGCACTTCTTTCGTTTCATCAATCATGCCCCTTGTGGGGCCGACCCATGTAGTACCAAGATACGCTTTGCGAATAATCGGATCATCGAAATAACCTGGGGCATTAATTCTGTCAGAGGCGACTTGCTCGTACATCCAATTTTCATACACAATTTGACAAAAATTAGAACTAAGCAATTTACGCCTTTTCATAAAGGCTTTCCATGCCGCAAGCATTGAAGCTCTGGCCGCTGAATAACTAGCGGTAAAGTGTTGAATCAATACTTCATAAGGCATTTCCAGCGACATACCCATTTGACGCAATATTGCTTGCACGAATGGATCAAATAGGGCATTTGGCCGACCAGGATTCGCAGTGGATATATCCTCGCCCGCTCGTAAATCTATAATTGCACCTTCAGCAAGTTTATAATCTTCGTCCGTAGTTGTCCCGCCAACTTCGGCTTTGGGAGCCATAGGAGATAATTCTGGATCGCCAGATTCAGTTTTTACAAACACTGTGAAACACGCTGCTATTACAGCCGCTGAAATTTCGGCCTCAGTATACCTTCCCAACTGTTTTACTAACTCAATTATCGGAGCAAGATAAGGGACTCCCCTTGTTTGCCCGATTCTGATAGTGTCAATCAAGTGGATAACATTTCTCAGCCCTGTTTTTGTGTTATAAACTGGTATTCTGTCCCATTCGGTAACTTTCGTATAAAGCGTATTCCCTGGATGTGTCCTTGCTATGTGATACGCTATAGGAGCACCGTTTGCGTCTTTCTCGACCCCCCCGGATAATTCTTTCGTGTCCCTTTTGGAGTTTGGATTCATTATCCTTTCTGATTCGACAAGTTGTATTCTAAAACCAAAGGGAAAATCTCTTGTAGGTTTTTGATAAGGCAAAACCGCAAATACATCCCCTTTTATCAACATCGACCGGAAAGCAAGCTCTTGGATGCTGCCAAATGTAAGGCTCCTTGTTATATCGCAATCCTTTGATTCTGAAAATAACGCCCATTCCCTTTCAATTTGTACCTGTAGATCATCCGCAGCCTCTTCGGTAATATTTAGTACACGCCAGTCAATATTTGACTGTAGCGTAAGGCCTGTACCAACAACATTGGTTACATTTGTGGCAATAGCACCAACTGCAACAGGGTTATTCCTGGCTAAATCATCACACCGGCTACGCAATGTAGGCAAATCAGGCAATATCGAGCTATCAGCGTCGAGTCCCCTGGGATTATATTCTTGTAAAGCCCGCCTTGACTTTGATGCGCCCGTATAACCACCAGAAAGAGCCTCAAATGTTGCCCGCTTTGCCCTGGAATGTAACCGTTCAGTCCCTTTCACAGGATTGAAATAGTTTATCACCCTGTCATACATGGTTTCTTTAACGGTTATTTCTTGGCCTGCTACTCTAAACGTTTTTTTCATTCGTCCTATTTGTGCAGTAAGTTAATTTAGGATATTTAATCGTTTTTACCTTGCTCTTACACTCATTCAAATCTATACAATTACGGCATAATTTTATATTTACCATGACGGAGTTGCACCTCTTACCCGTATACCACCTCTTGTCAAGCGTTTTGTCATGCTATCCCAATACGTTATATTATTTCTGATCTCGGCTGCATTTGCCCTTGTTAAAACACGCCCTGCTATAGAGTAGCTTTGCCCTGAAGCACATGCAGTATCAGCGGAAATCCAAGATGCTAATTGTGCCTCGGCTTGTGCCAAAGTTATACCTGCGCTCATATTACACCTCTAATAAATACTAACCTTGCTAATTAATCGCCTTTGCCGTTGTACCTGTGGCATTGGAATATTTTCTTCAACCTGTTTTACTTCTGCTTTGTAACGTTCGGACATCAATTCCAATGCCTGACTCACCGTGTTATTAGGATATGACCTGGCAAGCACAATATAAAGAGCCGCAATGGAATAGACTGTCATGTCTAAGACTTCATTTCTTTGATGATCGGCTTTAACCCATTCTGAAAATGCAAAACCTCTTCTATGTTTCGTCACTTTCTTTTCCGCAGTTAATTGCCTGAAATATTCCTCATCAAACGATTGCGGAAAGTGCATGTATCCCGGTCCCGGCTCATCTATTTTTAATCTTCCAAATATCACGTCTTTTGCAGTATCCGTACCAATATGATAGAGATAAATACCAGGTATATTTTTCGATGGTTTGCTTGCAATAGGTGACCCATGCGTATTTGATCCCTTGATAGCCCATATATTCCTTGTTTGTCGAGTTCGTACAAAGTCATAAACTTCTTTCGAATTGTGCCCGCCCGTGTCTATAGCCGTTGAAGTTATTCTCCACGAATAGCCGGAAAAGTGGCGATAAGTCTTAGAAAGAAATTCGTCAAGATGTTTCCATACTTCTTGCTTCGATGGATCACCATATAAAACTTTATATTCAATTCCCCATGATTCCTCTGCTTCTCCAAAACCATTAACGGCGACCTCAATACGATCCCCTTGCACATCCACTCCCGCGGTAAGTATACAAACTTGTTCCGGTATCAACTCTTTACTATAAGCTTCACGCCGATTAAACAACACATTAGAACTCACTTTCTCTGCGCTCTCTTCCCAAGTTTCGGCAAGCCTTGTATTTGTCCATTTTTTGAAAAGTACAGCATCATTATTTTTCTTTGCGTGTAAAAACTCCCTTACAATGTCCGTCCATGATAAAAACCCTAGCGGACTATAAAGAGATGATAAGTGATACCCTCTATGCCTGTGACCTGGATTACTTGGTATCCATTCACCAAGTTCAAGCATCCATGTTTTAAAATGCTCCTCGAACAACACACCACAATTTATACAGCGATACTTAACGCTATCCTCTTTGAGTTTATATTTATCATGCTCGAAAATTATCCCGCTCCACATTAATACTTGTTTCTCTTTACAATGTGGACATGGAACATAGAATTTTCTTTGATCTGAATCCTCGTATTCTTGTTCAATCCGACTCGCACCCTTTACGGTCGGCGTGCTTTCAATGTATATTTTACGATTCCCGTAAGCGTCTGTTCTGTTTTTTGCTAATCCGCATGGGTCGCCCTCTTCTTCGGTGTCTGTCGGATAACCGTCAACATCGCTAAGATGTAGATTCTTAATTGAGACGTTCCTGAAGCTTGCCCCGCTGTTTGCACCGACAAGCATTATCATTCCACCGACAAACTCTTTAATAAGCGTTGTATTGCCGGAATCCCTTGACTTTGCCTCCCGTATTCGTTCTCTCAATACCGGAGTTTCTTCAATTGTGGGAGCAATTTTCTGTTTTGAATGGCGGTTTGCCATGTCCACCGTCGGCAAAACAACCATCATGGGGGCCGGGCAGAGATGCACCGTATAGCCAAACCAATTTACGCCCCCGGTCGTAGCGCCAAGCTGTGTTCCTTTCATAAACTTAACCTGTTCTACGGGACTATTAACACTGAGACTGTCCATGATTTCCTTCATATACGGCATTCTGCTTGTGCGATACCTCCCAGGTTCAGCAGATGACCGTTTAGGCAACATCCCAAATTGGTCAGCCCAATCAGAAACTTGCAAAGAAGGGTCTGGCATCAAACCTAAATCCCATCCAGCGTTACAATTTTTCAGGTTTTCTTCTCTTGCGTTCATTTTTTTCTGGCAATAAAAAAAGCCCTATCAACTCGAATGAGTCAATAAGGCTTTTCGTTTTTATATTATTATATAATTATATTAAAACTTTATATCTTTTGGTGGTATTGGCAATGGCATCCAATATTTAATAACATCCGACGGAAAGGATGATACATATTGCGATTCAAAAACATTCTCTTCAACTTTAAACAGAGGGGCAGTATTTTTTAGAATAAACTCATTACTTTTTCTTATGGCTATATGAATATAGCCTAATTGGTGACAAATCAAGACTTCCTCATTTTCCCGCGGAGGGTTAGTTTTATTATCAGTCCAATAAATCATTTTTTAGGGTTCCCTTTGTTTAAAAATGTAACAATGCGTTTATTACACTTATAAGAAGGCGGTATCAATCCTAAAGGAATTTTATTTTTCTTTTCTGTGATTCTTAGCGCAAATTGATGAATCATTGTGTTTCTGAAATTATCAAGAGCCTTCACATCTAATTTGTATTCAGGATGCCATTTTATATTTATATATCCATCTGATGTAACTAAAGTTCTTTGTGAAATTCCAAAAACTTTTCCTATTTCACTAATAAGTTCGATTTCAAATTCATCTAATTTTTTTTTAATAGCCTTGTCTTTTAACATAAATTATTCTGAATATTTTTTGTTGCAAAATGGACAATTCCATTCAAAAGTCCCGATTCCTGCTAATATTCTTGATAGTCGATAGTGTTCATCTATCATTTCTAAAGGACAATCTTTTTCTTTAATATAAAAATTAAGATTCGAGTTTTTACGGTATGTTATTTCCTGTGCATATTTATTTATACCATCTATTATGATCTGCAATTTCTTGATTTTGCCAAAAACTTCCTCGTAAACTGGAATAGTCGGAACAATATTAATTTTTTCTTTTGGCATTTCGTTTATTCTTTTTGCCAATTTTTTGACATTTAACGTTGTTTTCATACTACTTGTTTTAAATCCCCCGCAATTGTTTCCAAACACTGACGAATCTCTTTGTCTAAAATTACGTGTGTCTTTTTCGGGTCACGTTCAGCAGCAATAATCGGGGCAACTCGCGCTGGTATATTAAGTAACTGATCTCTTAATAATCTTGCCTTCTCGAAATTAGCATCTGCAACATCTTTGGCAGGTATAAGCAATTTCATCATCTCCGCGACTTCGATTTCTGCTTTTTTTGCCTGTGCCTTTGTAAGCCTGAGTTTTTCGGCTGCTATGTTTGAATTATTGCTTGCTGATTCAAGTCTTACCTTTTCCAACATGGCCTGACATGCCTTAATAGTATCGTGTTGGTTTTGCTTTACTGGAGTTGGTAAATCTCCATTCTTAACCATCTCGCCGATATACTGTACTGAACAACCATATATCAAGGCTAAGTCTTTTGTGGTACAAGTTTTCATTTTGCCCTATTAATAATTATTGTTTTTTCTATCGGCGATCCCATTGTCCAATATTTCCAACCATCAATTACAAAATAGATATAGGTTTTGGTGTAATGTTTTTCACTATATCCAAATTCTCTTATAGCCTCAACAAACCAAACAAATTCAGACTCCTTATCCTTATTCCATTCTCTTACTGTGTATTCATGTGGATGTTTAGGCATTGTCTTTGCGAATTGCCAACGAACAGAATCTATATATTTTTTCGCTCTTTTAGTATCCATTATTCAGTCCGTGTCAATTGTTAAATCTTTTTTTAATATTTCTATTTCAGATTGTTTAATTATTTTGATTATGCTGCTTTCCTTGTTTTCACAAATCCTTTTACCCGTGCTAAAAACTCATGCAGGAAAATCCTGTTGAAGTTTTTATTTGCTGAATTGGTTATCGCCGCCGCTACCCGCCGTGTCTTAAAGAACTCCGGCAATGATATGGTAAACAATGCCTTGCGGGGATATGTCTTGTATGTTTTGCCACTTGTCGGACTTATACGCTCAATTGTTTTGCCTTTGCTTTTATCTGTTTCCATAACCCACAACTCGGACTGCCCCTTTCGCCAGGGAGCAATAAAGGCATGTTTCAGGGTGAAGCGATGCCCCCGCTTGATCTCCACTGATGTAAGGCCGGTTCGCTTGTTTTGCCTTGCCCCGAACAAATAGAAACCCATCCGGTGCCCTTTGATATACAGGCTCGTTATGAGTTTGTTCGGGAATGCCTTGTTTACTACAACTTTACTACCGCCGCTTTTATATTTAAAATCTTTCGTTTTAAGATTGTAAATCGTTCTGATTTCCTTCTCGCCTGCAGTCTTTGCCATTGCCATAGTTTTATTGAGTGCGCTTGCAATAGCTTTCTTGCCATTCCCTTTGAGTTCAGTTACAGATTTTAAGGCTCTTGATAAATCAACTTTGACGTGGAAATTCATTTTTAGTTTCTAGAGAATTTATATAATTGAAATTCATTTGGTTTATTGATGGTTAATATTTGTGCGATTTTTATAAACAATTCCCTGCGTAACTTTTTTATAAAAGCATAACAGTCTTTTCGTGTCGCAAATTTTTTTTGTTCTAAAATAATTTTCCCGTCAAACGTGACATATTCAACTTCATACCTTTGTTTTATTATTGCCATTCTCTTCTTTCCTTTCTTTTAAAAAGAGCATGATTTCGTACAGCATAATTAAACCCACTACAAATACTAATACACGCACAATATCAAACAAGATTGTCATTTGATTTCTTTGTCAACAAAATCATAAAATTTGACATCATCTTCTTTCGCGGTGAATATAAATACTTTTGTATCTGGATCAATGTTTAATTCTTTGCAAATTTCGTGAACATCTTTACTGATATTGTCCGCTTCTGTCCATTCATCCCAAGCTTTTATAAAATTTCTATAGTTTTTTAATAAAGTAGCTATCATTTCATACGCCTTAATTTTATTACGGTTATCAATATCCTTTTAAATTCTTTCGCAATGTATGATAACTCTGTGGTCAGCTTATTATCTGACTTCTGGATGTGTTCAGGTATAATTCCATACCGGATTAGTTTTTTAGTTGCATGTCGGGTTAATCCTAAATCCTCGAACAATCCGTAAAGACCTTCAAATTTTGTCTTTGCAATTTTTAAAGTTGTTTGGTCGATTTCAGGCAATAGTGATCCCTTAAGAAATGGAAAGCTTTTGCGAAAAGCCTAAACTAACCCACAATATACAAAGATTTATAGATATGTCAAGAAGAAATTCCTTTGATAATATTTACTGCATAAGGTAATTCTGTACTACAAGTAGGACACTTTATCGTAAATACATTTTTACTTGCTTGCGTTTCCCTAATTTTTAAATAGTGTTTGTCCAGAGCCTTTTTAATATTAGCCAAACTTTTACTTCCAAGATTTTTTATTAATAATAAATCCTTATCGGTTTTATTGAGAAGATATCTAACATCTATCTCACCAACACCGCGATGCTCTTCCTTCTCTTCAAAATATAGCCTTTCTAAACAATTAAATTCTCTCATGTTTAAATCAAGATCAATAAGTTTCAAACTGTTCTCCTCAAAAAAAATAGGCAGTGAACAAATACGAGGATGGTCATATCTGCTACTGCCTATAGTTAGCGGTGTTACCCGCTATGTCTTCTATCCCATCCGATAGCTTAATTTTCAGTATTATATTACATTTATAATAATTGTCAACTGTTTATTTTTCTAAACGTTCAAAATTAAAGGCTACCTTGAAAATTTCAAACTAGGTAAATCCTGCGGTCGATTCGTCCCCGTACTAGAAAGGTCGCTAGAAGTACCTTTTTTATATACACTTACAAACGTCTGATAATAACAAGGTCGTACTTATGACTTAATCACCACGTGGAACATTCTTTGTAGGATTGGAAAGCGCAGGGGTGACGAGCAGTATTAGGCATAAGGATTATCTATCACCTATCCAATACCATGATTTTCTTACAGGCCGGGCATTGGTATTGTTTGCCGTCCGTGGATGCGATTAGTAACGTGTTGCATCCAGTGCAGATGATTTTATACGTATCGCTGAAAAGTCGGTTTTGGGTTGTTTGTGCTTTGTTCATGTTCTTTCCAGTTTCGTACGAATATCTATATTCAGGTTCCTGATTTTCTGAGATTATTTTAGTCATTACGTCATCGTCTTCAGTATTGCCTAAGCCTTTAGATTTAATACCGAATATTAATGGCTTAGGCTTATTGATGTTCAAAGTAGTTCTCATGTTCTTACGAAAGGTGGTTTGTTATTATAATTAGCAGTCCCACCACATCATATCAATAAATTGATATTTACACATTTCGGAATAGACTGCTTTCAGCGTAACATAAATTATTATTATTGTCTAGCAAATTCTTTGAAATGTTTTACTTCAGCTTTTCTATATGCAATTTCAGCAGCCAAGAGATTAGTAAATAAACCAAGATGTATTATTTTACCATCAACACTAATTTGAGCACAAAATCTATTATCTCTTTTATTCCAATGCACTCCTTTAATTCCAAGTTTATTATTTTTGTGATGCTTTTTTCTATTTCGAGAGTTTTGTTGATTAGTAGCAAGTCTTAGATTTTCTCTAAGATTATAAAGTCCATCACCATTGCGGTGATCCACCTGAATACCTTCTGGAGCATTCATAATAATTCTGTGCATTTTAATATTTATTCTTTTACCATTTATACGAGAAGTATGTCTTTCTGCATACCAATTATGCCCATCACAACGAGCATACCATTTAAAACTATTAAGTTGCACGTAGTCCCCATCATCAACCAATGTTACTTTACCTTGAGTCAGTTGTATTTCCTTCAAGCTTTACACTCCAACAAAAAACCCCATACCGTTGGGCTAGCAACGATACAGGGTTTATGAATATTGAATTTTTATAACAACCCTAGCCGATTGTTTCTGCCTGTAGGCTACAATAATTGATTCAGTTTGTCAAGGAAATTTAATTCTAGATTGTAGTAATAAAAAAGGCTGTTAAAAAGTTTTCACCTCTTAACAGCCTTTTATGTCATGCTTCGGGGGAAGCGTGAGACAATTTTAAATATTTATTATTTATAGCTTCTTTGATCAGCTTAGAGGCAGGAGCTAATAACCCCCAAACCCCCTTTACTAAAAAAGAGTAAGATGCTTTTGTTATCAAGGTTTTCGGATACCTGTTCAGCTTGTCGGCTATCGCTTTTTGTATCACGGTTTTATTTATTGTCACCCGCTTCAATCTCTTCCCCCTATGACATAATATTATTACTACCATAATATATTTAATCTGTCAAGGATAATCTTTATATCTATCGGATTACATAAGAATTTATTATTTTTGTTGACACAATCATAATTGTATGATATATTGATTATATGAGTAACGTAAGAATAAAAACAGATGAAGCAAAAGAACGAGTAACGCTATACCTTAATCCTGCATTATACAAGGGATTACAAGCAAAGGCAGCACAACAAGACAGAAGCGTATCAAACCTTGTAAACTTAATCATTAAGAATTATCTAAAATAAATATATTTTTTACTTGTAGTATCATAATTAAATGATATAATAACTATATGAATAAAAGACTAAGAAGTATTTGGAGGGGGATGAAGTATAGATGTAGCAATATTAAAAGTCCTTCCTATAAATACTACGGTGGTAAAGGAATAAAGGTATGCGAGAAGTGGCTAGAATATAAAAAATTTGAACATTGGGCAATAAGTAATGGTTATAAAAATGAAATGACGATAGATAGAATTCATCCAAGTCGTGGCTATTCTCCTGAAAATTGTCAATGGTTGACAAGAATAGACAACTCAATAAAAGGTAGTTTTATTGTAGATATAAACACATTTGAAATATTAAAAAATAGATATGTGGCACGTAAAATAAAACATGAAAATAGAAAACGCAGAGAACGATTCAACGAAATACAGAAAATTAAAAACAAATTAGATAGCCAGCAGTTAATAACAGGAAGTATTAACAGACTGAAAGCATTAAAACTAAAATATAATTTAAAACATAGTTAAGCAGATTCGCATGGCGGATCGAAAAATTAAAACTCTATGAGAAGGAAAAAAACGATGAAGATAGGAAATACTGAAAAGGGATATGTAATAATCGGAAACGATGGATACAGTACCTCGGAAACGGCATTTAATACAGAAGCAGAAGCACAAGCTATAATTGATGAAATAGAAGGCTACATCGCTTCTGGGATGAATGAGTACGAAGCTAGTGCCGAAGCTAACCATAATTGGATATATTAATAACCCCTTCTCCCTCCTATCGAGGGAGATACAAACTTGAAAGGAAAACAGAATGAAATTAGAATACGGAATGAAAGTAAGAGTAAACGATGGTTATGGTTGTGGTATGGTAGGTATCCTCAAGTCTCAATCTTACAGAAATATGGAGAAATACATTGAAGTGCAGGACATAAATAGTGAAACCCACTGGATGCTATATTTTGTCTCAGCCGATAACAAAAACTATAAGACATTTACCCTCGGCAATGCCACGGAAGCATTGAAATATTTACTACTTGATGATGTTGGACGGGAAAGAAAGGACGGTAAACAATGAGCAAAGCTCAAGCATGGTGGCTGTGGTCGGTAATAATGGGACTTGCTATCCTCGGCGCTTGCTGGTGGATTGCATGGCAGGGATGCGGAAAGGCGAAAGGTGGAAAACTGAACGAAGTTAAAGCTTATCGCGGCAAATGTAATAAGGATTACTTGGAGGTAATAGGAAAATGATCAGAGAACGCACCAGATGCACCAGGAACGATTTAGACTGACTTAATATCTTTACACGTAAAAGGGGATAAAAACATGCTACAGCTTAACGCTAAACGATTAATTTTGATGTACGCGGGGGACGCGTGGGAGGTGGAAGAGACTCTCAATGATTGGCACTTGATCCGACACGCCTGCACAATCTCATTTCCAAAACTTATAACCGGGTGGGTTGGGCAGGTTCCGGTGGAAGAGACCTTTGCAAAATTCCAAGAGCGATTGAAGCGAATGGATAAGGAAAGAGAGGATAATGATGAATCAAATTGAAAAATATTCTGACCGGGAATTACAAGAAATGAAAGAACTATGTATGAAATTAATCATAAACACATTGAAGGAACATCAAGAATTTAAATTCATTGCAGAAATTGCACTCGTAGAAATTAACCGGGAAATAGACATCAGGGCATCAAGATAGTGGGAACGTCCCCGCGGCTCAGGCATTCAGTTTGTTCTTGCTTTCTGTTTGCCTGAGTTAATTTTCCATCTTCAACCCCCTTATTTAATCACCCAGCCAATTAGTTTTGACTTCGGGGAATGTATTTTAAGATGCTCGGTTAATGTTTTTTCGTTATCCTTTTTTGGATTTGCACCTATAAACCATTTTTCAGTTCTGCCATTGATGCTTACTTCTAAACAGGCTGTGCGTGTAGGATAGGAATTCAAAACAGACATCGGTAATTTCTTAACCATCTTTTACCCCCTATTGTTTAAGCCTTCTATCTTTCCCGGTTAATTTTACAATCTTACACATGCCTGCAACCCTGGAAGCTATGCGATCCCCTATTTTCTCTCTGAGTTCATCAAGAGACAAATTTGATGTTATTATAGTTTGCCTCTCCTCTGACAATCGCTTATTAATTATTATATACAAACTCTGAAGTACCCATTCGGTTGTTTTCTCGGCGCCCAAATCATCCAAAATCAAAAGAGGCGTATTCCAATATTTCTCTAAAATCAATTCTTCTGATTCAGATTGTCCGTTATGAGAAAAACATCCTCTTATTTTCAGCAATAACTCCGGTACAGTGATAAAAATAGGAATATCTATGAATGGTTCTATGAAATGAGAACAAGGCAAGTTCTGAATAAATTTCTTTAGTATTCCTACAGCCTTGTAAGTTTTTCCTGTACCAAAACCACCGGTTATAAACAAGCTTTCCATTTCCTCTTTTGACTGCGGAATGTTTTGTAATATCTTAGGGACTCCACAAACTTTGATATAAACGCTTAAATTATCTTTTTTTGCATTCCTTAATTGTTCCCAGGTATTTTTGGAACCATGCTTTCTCACAAAATCGCATTTATTACAATACTCTCCATCCCATTTTTCGATAGTAATACCACAAAAATGACAATTCCTTTTATGTTCTCTTGGTTCTTTCATCAAATGTTGCAAATCAGGTATCGAGAGTATTGTCGATAACCTCGGCGATAATGTTTGCGTACTTTCCCTCACTTGTTCCCTTCTCGCATTCAAGCGACTGCTTGCCTCTTCCAGTTTGTCCATTGTTACTATATCTCCCTTCTAAAACTTTCAAAGAATTTTCGGCATTAGACATCATCCAATCGTAATCAGCTTTCCACCCCCTATTATTATCGCCTTTAAGGAAATCATTAGAATTAGTTTTAACAAATACCTCTTTCCATGCATCAATATTTCGCTCAGATAATCTAAGTTTCTCTTTAGCCTTTCTCTTATCTGTTAATTTCGACACTTTTGGAAGAAGGGGACAAAGGACATTCCAAAAGAATGCCAAAGAGGTTTCCGGTATATTGTCTTTTGTAGCTGTAGCTGTAGCTGTAGCTGTAGCTGTAGCTGTAGCTGTAGCTGTAGCTGTAGCTGTAGGGGCTAACGGAAGTTTACGAGTGTTAACAGTTAACTTGTTAACTTTACTGTTAACTTTTTTGTTAACATTTCTCTTGTCCCTCATGTAACCACGCATGTATTCTCTTCTGTTTTCCTCATTTCGCAAGTCTCTGTAATGTATATAGTTAATTATCTTCCAACCAAAGGAATCTCGTATCTTTTCTAGTCTCCGGCCCTCTTGGGTATCTGTCCGGCTGGAAGGATCAGGCATCATAAATTTATCTATTGCTTTTGAGACTACAACATCATCAAGATTGATCCTTCGGGCAATCGCAGGTATGGTCATATCAACAAATCCATCTCTGTCGGATAGAGTTAACAAGCAAAACCAAATGTATCTTGTTTCCAAATCCTCTTCCATAATCGAGGAACTAAAAATCTGTTCGTACACCCTGGCATACATAATTTACACTCCTTGTTAATAATATGTTAACTTGTAGTAATTAACAATATATTAACAAAATAAATTATTTTGTCAATCAAAATAACCTTTTCTGCGCAACGTGGAAATCAATCCTTTTCATAGCAGCATCGTAATAATCCTTATCCAACTCACATGCAGTTAAAGCAAGGCCTAAATTGTGGCAGGCGATAGCAGAACTGCCAGAACCCAAATGAGTATCAAGTATTTTATCGCCATTTTTGGCGTACTTGGTTAACAACCATTCGTATAATGCTACGGGTTTTTGACAGGGATGTATTATTGTTTCAATCCGCTTTCTGTAGAATCCTGATTGCCACATTATTGAGATATAATCAACTTTTTTCTGAAAAGATATACTTGCTATTTCACACTCTGAATAACAGTCCTTACTGGGTCCCTTGTGCCACACAATTGCTCCACCGGGCTAAAACAGTTATAATAATTTGCTCCCCAGATAATCTGTTTCTTACTAACACGGTAAAGCTCGTTGAAATATTCCTCAGAAGGGATATGATTATTCCATATAATATTCCCTTGCTTACTATCTGATTGATTAAAATTACCTATCCCGTAAGGTGGGTCAACAATCGCTAACTCGAAATACTTATCAGGGTATTCCTTCATCAGATTCATACAGTCCATATTGCGAATGTTTAACATTTAAACTCTTCTTGTTCCTTGCAATAATTACACAAAGTTAATCCGGTATCGTGGTCAGTCCACATTACTGCAATGAGATTTGGTTCGTCAATATCTGTCGCAAAGCAAACATCGCAATAAATAGGTTCGGGCGCTATTAGGTGTTCAATAAATCTTTTCATATTTTCCCCTCTCCGTGGCATTTCCAGCATCGACTTGTACTTTGTCGAGAACCCCATGCCGTAGTTATAGACCCATTTCCTTTACATTCCTCGCAAAATACCTTCTCTTTTTCTCTTTTAAGTTCCGCTTTAACTGTTTTGAGTTCAGAAATAAGCGGATTTTCCGGCACAGGGAAGGCCATTCCATAGTTTTCGTGAGAGCATTGTATATCGCTTGCAATTGCTTTGATTTGTGCTTGAGTGGCAACTACCCCGTTCTCATCAAATGAGTATGCCAGGCATTCTTCCCAATATTTCATAATTCACCAATAAAAATAGCCTCATACCGGGATTGCGCCCCGGTACAAGGCTATCATTTTGACCTCTCGGTCTATGTATATATTGACTCATGTAGCGCAATTACACAAGTTTTAATTTCTCTTTTATTTTACCACAATACGTATATTTGTCAAGAGAAAACAACAATCATGCTGTCGTGCATACCCTTTTTACCTTTCACTGGAACACCAAAAGTATTCACACCTTCAAAGGCTATCCTACCCCGAATAAATCTAATCTCTTTTGCATTCGGTTTTATCACCTCATGGAATAAATATGTACTCGTAGAGACCGGCAGAAGCATTACACAAAGCTTACCTTTTTTACTTTCCATTGCGGCTTTTATCACAAATGCCTCTTTTAATTTTCTGCTATACGGTGGGTTGATATAATTTCTCTCTCCCCATTCGATTTCCAATCCATCCCACGACATATCATGGTTCAGGGGACATGGATCAAACGTGAAAGAGAACTCTGCATTCAATCCGTGATAAAATTCATCAGGCGTTTTCCAGTTATCGCTGTGTTTTAGGTTGCGGTTCTTCATAATATTTTTGTCAAGAAAAAATCCCTCCCCTTGCGAACCGGGTAAAGGTTAAATCCACAAGGGGAAGTTACTATATGTTGCTCATTGAATGTATCATAATTTATAATATTGTCAACACAAAATAAATTCTCAAAAAATAATTATCCCCGCAAACGCTTGTATTTACTGGGATACAAGGAAACGAGGAAATATATTTGTTTTTTCTTGTTGACATATTATAATAATATGATATTATTTGAATCAGTTAATTATATGATATTTTTAAAGGGAGGTTTATAATATGGAACTTGCGGCGAAAATAGAAAAGGTGATGCAAAGTCTGCCTGTGAAGCTGACACAGGAAGAGCTTGTAGCATCAGCGAAAGAACTTGCAAAAACTACTAATGAATTGAGAGATACAGAAGCAAGAAAGATGGAAGTAACATCTCAATTTGCCGCCGACCTGAAGAAGCTTAAGGCTACCACGGATTCTTTATCAATTAAAATCTCTAACGGATATGAATATAGAGATGTTGAGTGTTCATGGCAATTTGATTATAAAAAAGATACTAAGTCATTGTATCGTCACGATACAGGAGAGACAGTAAGAACTACGCAATTAACAATAGAGGATAGACAGGGCAAATTATTATAAGGAGGAATAATGGCAAGCACAAAACTACCAAAATTAAAGTGTAAACAATGTAAAAAATCTTGGACACCACGCAAAAGACCGGACGATATTATTCAGTGCCCAAGATGCACCTCGAAAAATTGGCGTGGAAAGAAGAAATAACTTATGAGAGAGATATTAGCATGAAAGGAAGGGGATTGTGGCTAGGAAAAGCAAGGTTGGTATTATTAGAGAATACCTAAGTAGCTCTGAAGAGGTAAAAAGGATCAAGAAGGGAAAAGAAGAGGCGGCAACTAGGGAAGCGTTTGATTTTGCAAGAATATACAAGGAATGTGAAAAGGTAATTGATAAAATTTTAGAATTGTGCGGGGAGGGGGAGAAGAAATAATGGCTGGAGAACATATATTAAAGGCATTGCTTGAAAACAACTCAAGGCTTGAAATTGGCGATAAGTGGCTTATTGCCTGGGAGGATGGCAGAATGTTTACTGTTTATCAATGCAAACCTTATGCAAAAAAAACTCGCACATTAATCGAAACTGACAACGAAGAAAAAGCTTGTAGGATTTTGAAAGGAGAATAAATTGAGTAACGAATTGAATCAAGACACAGGAGAAGTATTGACTGCAATATCTACAGATAGTTTGATAAGTATTGCACATAAAGCAGAAGCCAGAATTGAGGCGGTGAAAAAGATTAAGGGATTATCTTTGCGGGTGACGAATTACCAAGATTGGGTTGACCAGAATGGTAAACCGTATTTGCAAACATCGGGCGGAGAAAAGATTGCCAGATTGTTTGGCATATCTTGGACAGTGGAAGAACCTAGAACTCAGCAAGACGGTGACGATGGACATTACATGGTGACATACAAAGGCATCTTTACCCTCGGCAATGCAAGCATTGAATGTATTGGTACAAGGTCAAGCAAGGATGGGTTTTTTAAGAAATACGAAAAGGGAACTTATGTTGATGGTAAATATGTTCAAGGAAAAGAATTGCCCCCCTCGGCGATTGACATTGGGGACGTGGTTAAATCGGCCTATACAAACTTAATCGGCAACGGAATTACCAGACTGCTTGGCATCAGAAACCTTACCTATGATGACCTTGCGGAATCTGGGATTGATGTATCACAAATTACAAAGGTTGAGTACAAAACAAAAGTTAAAACTCCGCAAAGCAAATCTGCCCCGGCAGCACCAACAAACAATACAGGGGAAATGATGATAGGTATTGCAGCGGTTACAATAAAAACAGGAAAAAAGGAAGATGGTTCAGAATGGACTAAATATTATATCAAAGATACGAACGGTGTGGACTGGACGACTTTTGATAAGAAGATTGCGGAAGAAGCTAAGAAGGCAAAGGAATCTGGCACGGGAGTTACTATCAAGACAGAAACAAAAGGGAAATATACGAATATTGTATCTATGACGCCAATGCCAGAAGAACCCAATGATCCAGAATTGAGCAAACTTGCAGACGAGGCCGCACAGGAGGCAGGTTTATAATGCAGATAAAAACAATACAAAAAACAATTGAAAATAAAATGAACAAATGGCTGGAGACCATTTCAGACGAAAACCTCAGAAAACAGGTAAAGGTAAACTTATTAGTTTCTGGTGGCAGCATAGCATCTATGCTGCTAGGGGAAGATATTAATGATTATGATGTGTACTTGCAAAAACAGGATGTGCTTGCTTCCCTCGCTAGATATTACACAAAAGATATAACCAATATCAGAGTTTTTGATGGCCTCGAAAAAGAATTATTGTTGAAAGAAGTGTCTTCAGATAAGAACATATTTGGTATCTCAATCAATAACTTAAAACCAACACAAGTGAAGTTGTTTTTCAATGATTTAGCTGGAGGTATGCGGATTAATGAAGATAAAAAAGATTCAATTGAATATGTGCCTCTTTACTTTAGTCCGAACGCCATTTCATTATCAAACAAAATACAAATCATATTGAGATTTAATGGAGATGCTAGTGCAATTCATAAAAATTTTGACTACATTCATGCGACTAATTATTTTACATTCCGTGATGGATTGGTAACAAACAAAGAAGCACTTGAATCTTTAATAACAAAGCAATTGAAATATCAAGGCAGTTTGTATCCGCTAACCTCTATCTTGCGGATGAAAAAGTTTGTAAAAAGAAAATGGAATATTACCGCAGGGGAAATACTAAAAATAATGTTCCAGATTTCTGAATTAGATTTAACAAATCCTGATATTTTGGAAGAGCAATTGATTGGTATTGATGTTGCCTATTTTGCCAAGATAATCGCAATACTGAGAGAGGTTAAGCAGGAGAAAATAGTGAGTGATTATCTGAATGAAATAATTGATAGAGTGTTTGGACAGGCTGATGAAAATGAATGGGTATTAGAATAATGTGGAATTTTGCCTACAATGAAGAAAGCCGAAGCGGCGGAAGGGTTGAATCTATAATAAGTCTTTACAGCTTGAAAAAGCAGATTGCTTGGAGGTTTTGATTCATAAATTCGTAAATCCTCGAAATGTGACGAGCTAAGCAACTTTACGGTAGTCGGTAATGTAAAGACTTAAATTAATCAACAAAATAGAGTCTCTGAATAATGGGTGAATTTACATACAATGAAGAAAGTAGGATTCATTTGCTTGATGGTAAACATATTCCATCTGTTTCAAATATTGTCGCTCCGCTTTCGATGGATTATAGCAAAGCACACCCCGGAAAGCTGGAACGTAAGAAGGATTTAGGGGTAGCTTTCCATGAGTGTATCAGGCTGTTTCTCGCGGATGATCTGGATGAGGATTCAATTGACGAGCAATTGATTATACCTATGAGACAGTTCAGAGAGTTCCATAGAGACGACACAAATGGGTTGCCAACGCTGGGAAGGTCTTCTATTATAGCAATAGAAAAGGCTTTTTGTAATGTGAAGTTGAAGTATTGCGGAAAGCCTGATCTCGTTACAGAAGATTGTATTTATGATTGGAAACTCCGCAAATACGACCCATGTTGCGACCCATTAAGAATGGCCGGATATGCTGGACTCGTTTCAGACTTCCCGCCTAAACGTAAAATCGTTGTGGAGTTCAGCTTGGATGCCGGGTATAGGGTACACAATGCAGAACGTAAGCAGAGCTGTCCGATGTTTAGAAAGTTACTTGATTGGTATTGGAAGAAAAAAGAATTTGAAACCCTTTTGAAAGGATGGAGAGAAAGCACATGACTGGAGCAATGACGGAATACGGACAAGACGTAAAGAAAGAAGCATTGAGCCTTACAGAGCAAGCAAAAGCTCTAAAAATAGTTACCGTTAAAGACTTTGAACTTGCCGGGGAAGTTGCCTTATCGCTTGCAAGAATCAAGAAGCAAATCAATGCTGCCTGGAAGCCTATGTCGGATAAAGCGAAAGCCAGTGCAAAGGAAATAAAGGACAATTGGGACAAGGAACTTGCACCTGTAGAAGAAGCAGAAAGCAAAATATCTTCTACCCGCGTGTCCTGGAAGATGGAACAGGATAGAATTGAGAGAGCGAAACAGGAACTGCTTGAACGGATGGCAAGAGAGAAGGCTGATAAAGAAAGAGAAAGTTTGCTTAAGAAGGCGCTGGACATGGAAGCGCTAAATCCGAAAAAGTCTGAAATATTACTGGAAAAAGCTGAGGCAGTCATCGAAAAGCCTGTGTTCGTGCAAAAAGCAGTCGAGAAAACCACAAAGATGGAATCCGGTGGAAGCATCACGTGGATCAAGGATATTGAAGTAGAAATAGAGATAGCAAAGGATGTATGCCTGGCTATCGTTGATGGATATATACCAGTATCATGCGTAGAATTTAAAAACCTGAAACAAGTTGCAAAGATGAATAATTGGAAAGGCAAAATACACGGATTGAACATTAAAGAAACACAGAGGGAATCAAAAAGAACTTAATTGTTGCGGGGAGGGACAATTTCCCAAAACTGTATGTTAAAACCTCATACAGATAAGTACTTTACAATCCCTTCCCGCAAATTAATTTTAAGGAAGGAATAAAAAGATGGCACAAGGTGAATTTACAAAAGAAGAAATAATTGAAACGAGGAGGTCGTTTGAAGAAGTATTCAAGGCATTATCAAAAAATAAACAGAGAGAATTTCTTGGGCATGCAAACGATGTATACCTTTTTTTGTCTGCCGCAGAAAAAGTGGCACCTAATGAAAAAAAGTAACTTGATACGTGAGTCTTCCTCACCGTATCTGTACTAGGTTGCAGGTAATGTGTACGTAAGTGCGAACAGCTATCACTGTATATCGGGGATAGCTGGCCACCTTGCAACCTATAATTTAGAAAGGAAAATCATGGATAATTTTATAAATTTTAGAGTAGACGGCACAAATTTATTTGCACAAATTGACACAGATGTACCTATAGAAAAACCTGTTATCCCTTTTGCATGGAATTGCAATAGTGATATTTTCGCAAATATATTGAAGGATTATCTGTATGATACGCTGCATGAGTATAAGAAAAAAATAGCCTCTGATTGTTTGTTTTATCTTGATAAAAAGGAAATTTCAAAACTTAAATCGAAACTCAAGAAATGGGACGGCAGCAAACACTGCTGGAAAGGATAACACGGAAGAAAAGATTAAGGAATTGATTGAGAAACATATAAGAAATCACGAATCAATATGCTGGTATTATGGAGAGAACTCTATGTGTGCCATTAGCGAGGGAATCCTTATTGCTGAATTAAAAGAACTTCTCGAATACAAAAAGGAAAATTGTTGTGGGAATAACAAATGAAAATGCCAGAGTGCAAAACTTGTCAACGTCTAGCCGAGGATAGACATCATCCTTTGACTACTGGAAAGCCTATATCTGAGCTAAAAGGGTATGTCTGCCTGGCTCCTGAGTTTTGGGAGGGGAATGTAAAGATTGTATTTTCAGAATGGACACAAACCGGGTGTTGCGAAATGTATGATGAAAGGAAAACATGAGAAGGAATAAATATAATGCTAGAAAAACCCTTGTTGATGGAATCTATTTTGATTCAATTGCGGAATCTCATAGATATATTGATTTAAAATTTCTTCAAAAAGCTGGCGAAATAAAATCATTGGAAACACAAGTGCCGTTTTTATTTACGTTGAATGGTAAGAAAATATTCAAATATTATGCGGATTTTACATATACAACAAAAGAAGGGATATATAAAATAGAAGATGTTAAAGGTATGAAAACTGCCATCTATCGGCTCAAGAAGAAATTGATTGAAGCACAATCAAATATTGTTATTACTGAAATATCTGGAAGGGGGCGATCTTGAAGCACTTCTCCTTTCTCTCGCCCCTTGCCGGAGTATGACAAAAAGCCCGCACATTTATAAGGAGTGGATATGAATATAAAAGCTGAAAAAATAACAATAGAATTAAGTGGTGAGGAAGCTAGAAAATTAGCTTATCACATAAAACATTCATTAGAAAAATCAATTATGGAACATTACATACAACCATTCCATGATAGTTATAAGTTAGGCTTTGAAGGTCATGCAAAACCTCTGTTTGAAAAACAATGTCTAGTAGATGTGGAGATTATGAAAAATCTACTTGGTTGTGCGTCTGGAGGTAATAAGGCTGAATGGGCGGAAAAGGAATTATGGGTTTTTTTTAAAAATGCTTATGATAAAAGGAATAAACTCTAAAAGGAGAAAGAATATGACTGACTTATTTAATTACGAAGACGAGAAGATTTGCCCGAACTGTCAAGGTCTGGGAAAGATAAAAAAAAGTGGTGAATTGTTAACCCCAAAGGTTAACATGGATGAAATGAAAATCTACGAACTCAGTGTTGAGGAGTTCAAGAAGTTGATGGTTGAATGCTATGAGATGTTGGAAAAACGCAAACTTGATACTTCTATGGAAGAGTACAAAAGATTAACATCAAAAACTCTTGCCTATAGCCCTATAACTTTAAAAGGAGGATATTGTGAGATTGGATTTTAGCAATTGCACAAATTGGTTTGCATGCACTGTTATTTTATTTGTTATTTTTGCTATCGTCACAAGTATATATGGGCTGGTTCTTTCGTTTTCGGCGAGCATCCT
>Ga0082335_1001896_pt1 | contig 41527 bp, 34 predicted proteins | sample Subgrocontami58m_FD_72375 | JGI IMG/M metagenome (GOLD analysis project Ga0082335, IMG submission 72375) | Subsurface groundwater microbial communities from S. Glens Falls, New York, USA - GMW37 contaminated, 5.8 m (SPADES assembly) (version 2) ...
CACCAAAACAGACGACAAGGGGAGAGTGTTGTTCACAGAAGCTCGCGGCTTCAAGGCAATGGACATGCAGGATGCCACGGCAAGGGGGCAGACGGTGGTTGGCGGAATTACCAGCGAATGGGGGCGCGCTGCGGGCAAGTTTGTGAATGACACGCTTGGCATTGACAAAATAGACATAGGAGTGGTGCGCTTCCTGGCAACAAGCGGAGTGAACCTTGCGGTCAAAATGCTGCCTAGCGCAGCTGCTGCGGCACTTGCAAAAAAACGCAGGGGAAAAGAAAGGATGAATGTGCTTGGAATTTCCATGGACAAGGACATATTCATCGGCAGCCTCAAGAGTGAGGCTTGGAAAGAGGGAATCGGGTATGTGGTTACCTGCCTGCAGAATTGGAAAGAGCTGCGCAGATTGGATGAGAAAATAGCCGCATATGGGATATTCGGGATTGGCGGATCAAAGGAGGCAGCTAAAATCATGGATGCGAAGCTGAAATTGGAGGATGGGCAAGAGAAGGTTGCAGATGCCGAGAAAAGTGCCCTGTCATTGCCGGACAAGGTGAAACAGCTCCAAATGGAGCTGGTGAAATTGAAGGCAGACCATGCCCCAGCCGAAGAGATACGAAATGTTGAAAAGCGGCTTATTGCCACCCTAAGCGAGCTTAGATCCACGCTGTCGGTTGCAGACGGGAAAATTGCCGCAATCGACCAGAGAATAAGGCAGGCAAAAACCGAGCTTGCGGGAATTGAGCTGCGGGAGTATTATTCTGCAAAGGCAGAGCTGAAAAAACAGAATCCGGAGATAGTGACCTCGCCGGAATATATGAATAGCGATGATAATAGGAAAATCCAGCTGCAAAAAACAATTGACGCGTTTGAGAATAAATATGGCAAGCCTGCAGGCGAAGAGCAGAGGAATGCATATTTTGATGCCAGAGGAGAATATTTCGGCTTGGTAAGGCGTGAGAAGGCGGCAAGCGAAGGCAGGGGATATGACGGCACGGCAATGACGCCAAAGCAGATAGAGGAAAAGAAAGCTGAACTGCAGGGCAAGATGAACGAATATGAAACGAAATTTGGCGTGCCCCAGGAGATTGCCGAATATGAAAAGAAAACCGGCAAGCCTGCCGAAGACATTGTGAAGCCCTACGGGGGCGAGATATCTAAGGAGGGATTAGAGTCGCGCAGGGAAGAGCTGAATTCGATCATTAAATCGAGCACCAAGGAAAGGGAGGACCTTCTGTCGATAAAGTCCGATGCTTTCGAAACTGCCGAAACTGCGGTGAAAACCATTTCCGCATTCCAGGAGGAAGCCGCAAGGATAAAGGCATCCCCAACTGCAACTGCGGAAGAAAAACAGAGGGCGGTGGAATTGGAAGCAGGCGTGAAAACACTGCAGGGCGCTATGACCAAAGCGTACATATATGCAAGCGTGCAGTCTGCCACTGTCGCTGAATTGCAAAAAGAGCTTGCCCAGCCACAGACCCAGCCTGCGCGAAAGGATGAGCTTGAGGCTACGCTGAAAAACCTGGAGCCGTATGCAAAGCTGAAAGAAACTGTTTCGTCGAGCCTCTCGCTTCCAAACCTCAAGGAATTGGACAGGACATACGCACCCACAATAGAACGCGTGGTGGAAATTGACACCCAGATTCGGCAGAATACGGCCAAGCTTGAAACTGCGAATAGCTCAAGTGAAATGGCCGCAATTTCGGCACAGATACAGGAACTTAACAGCCAAAAAACCCAGGCCATAAGCCAGGTTCCGAACGCAGACAAAGGCACGCTTGCGCAAATTCGCGCATGTGACAATATCATCGCCGCAAACCTGGCTGAAGCCGCAAGGGCTTCTGCCCAATCTCCTGTCGGGGCAGAAAATACCGCGGCAACCGCATATTATGTTGCAGCCCTTGATGAAATGAAGAAAAAGGATGCGCTTGTGGCACGGGTTGCTGCCGAACCTGAAGCAGTAGGAATAGCGGCGCTTGACAGGGAGATTGCCATAAATAGGGAGATCATGGTGATGACAAGCGACGTTGATTTGCAGGGCAAAACAATGTCCCGAATCACGATGCTTGAGGCGGATAAATTCAAGCTGGAAAAACCAGCCATGACTCCTGCCGAACTTCAATTGCACAATTACATGGAAGAGCTTGGAAGCCAAAACCAAAATCCATTCACAGGGGAGAGATATGCGCCGCCTACCGGCCTGTATGCCGCATATGAAAACGAATCAGCCAAATACACCAACCCTGTCCGCGAGCAGGGGGGCACAACAGAGAGGCCGAGCACCACGGTGGAGAGGCTTAGCACCCAGACCGAAGTGCTAACTTCCCTGCAGCCGCATATACAGGCAGGATACGCGGCAATCGGCCTTGCCCAGGCTGCAAGCGGCACCATCCAGCCGCCGCAGGCAGTGCTTGATGTGGTTGTGCTCACTCCTGAGGCGCAAAAGAGAGCTGATGAGATTAGCTCCAGGTATAACCTGTCCCTTCCCCCCAATTCGCCTGAAAATTCGCTTGTGCGCTCCCAGATGATAGAATTGGTTTCCAATCCATCGAATGTTGCCGGGCTGAAGGGGTCTGAGTCCATGCCACATGCTGTGCAGGAATCTGACAAAATGTCAAGCAGCTATGCCCGCGCCACCTGCACAATTTCAGAGAATGCCGTGCAGGCAGCCAAGGACTTGGAGCAATACGGCGTGCAACCGCAAGACATTGTTGTTCTGACACCGCAGGCGCAGAAGAAAGTGGATGCGCTCCTTGCAGAGGGAAAAGTGGAAGATGCCAGGGCGGCCATATTCAATATAGACAATGTGGTGGGGCTCAAAAGCCCTGCACAAATTCCGCAAGAGGCAAAGAATAATGACGAGGCGCATATGGTTTACTCGGTGGCGCATTCTCATCAAAGCGCCACAGCCGCAGAATTTACCAGCAATAACTTCAGGGAACTCGCACAGATGCCAATAAACCCTGACTTGGTGCTCAAATATACCGAACAGGCACAACAAGATATAGACGCATGCAGGGCGGATATCCCATATGCAAGCGATGCGGACAGGGAGAAGATACACGGGAGGATGTACAACATCACACACAATCCTGAAAATATAGAGGGGGTAAGGGAAGTTGGGGACAAGCCCGGGGAAATCCCCCCGCACATGCTCCAGAACGAAGCGTTCAACAGCGCCTATGGGATTGCAAAAAGCGCTTATGCAACGGCCCAACCCGTAGAGGAAATCAGGGCAGTCCCTCGCGGGTTGGCAACTGAATTTATCAGTGCAAGCTATGATGCTTTGAGAAAGGAAGGGGAAAAGCCCGAAGAATACATTGTGCTCTCCCAGGATGCAAAAGAATACGTGGAAAAACTGCGCCAGGAGCAGGAGCAGCCAGCTACGGCTCAGGAAAGGAAAGATGAGATTGAAACCAGGGTGAAAAGCATAGTTTCTGCACCCCTTACAATCAACACAGAGGCAAGCCTGCCATCCGCCCTTGAGAAAAACGAGGAAATAACAAAGAGCCACACTGCCGCAGTAAAGGCCGAGGCAGCGGCGCAAGAAAAACTGGAACCCCAGAAGCAGCAATCGCTATCGGATCTTGAGAAGGCGCAAAGCGAGTATGTTTCAGAGTCATGGAATGCGAGCATCGGAAAGCCCGGGCCGCTTGGAGGGCTGCTGAGCATCGGCAACACCATTGCAGACCAGGCAATTCAGTCCAAAACCGGCAATTTCGGATACATGTCGGACAAGGCATGGGCGGCATACCTTGGGCCGATAATCGGCTCCATGGGCGTGTCGCCATTCATATATGGATTCACTGGAATGACACAGGCAGCAGGAGGGCAGTCGCAGTACGATAAAATGAGGCAGGCTGGGCTGATCAGGTAATGGTGCTATTATGGCTGTGAAAAAAACAATTGCAAAAGCCGTTCCGGCGAAAAGGGCATCGGCAGAAAGGAAAGCAAGTGCGGCGCCTGCAAGCAAAAAAACAACGGCTGCAAAGCCGGCCTCGGCAGGGAAAAAACCGGCTGCTTCAAAAATTGCCCCTAAAAAAATAACCGGCAGCGCTGAAATTTTGCCTTCGAAAACAAAGATGCCGGCGTACAAGCCGGTGCAGAAATTCGATGCCGACAGGGAGGATTTGGCCCTGGCTGCGCCGCTGCTTGTGTTTGCCGGATTGGTGTACGATGCCAATTTGTCCACAATGGGCGCGGCGGGCATGAATCATTTGGTGCAGGCGAAAATTTACATCAGGAGGATAAAGGAGGGAATCTCGGCGGAAAACGAGGCGCTGGAAAATGAAAAGAAAAAAATATGGCAGCTCTACCGCCTTGGAGGGGCGCATTTCGCACTGATGGGATACAAGGGAAGCGGCGGCATGGCGATTGGGAAGGCAATTCTGGACGGGTGGGCTTCGCAGAAGGAAAAATTCGACACTGGCGGCATAACTGATGAAAAATTGGTGCAGGTTGCAAACGAGGCAAGGATGCTTGGCAATCCTCCGACAGAGGCGATGGAGAGGCTTGCCGATGAAATAGCGAAAAAACACGGGTTGATTGGCTGAAGAAAACAAGCAGGACGTTGATTGGGCGGGATATGGATAGCGTTGCTGCTATTGCAAATGTTGCCCAAAATCCGGTGATTGGAAATGGCTGACCCTCTCCTGATGACGGCGGCAATTGGCGCCGGGGCCGGCGCGGCATTCCTTGCCCTATGCTATATGGCAGGGAGCCTGCTGCAGTCGCAGGCCATCAAGACATATGCCCGCCTTGAAATAGACGAGTATGTGCTGTCCGCAATATTGGTAATCCTTGTTTTGGGGATAGTTGCCGGAAGGGACCAGATACTGCTGCCCCTCTCCGGCACGCAAACTCCGGACGCTGCGGTTGCAAATGAGCTTGGGCTCATACAGGGGAGGCTGTTCAACGCCACACGGGATTTGGCAGTAAACAATTTGCGCCTTGGCATGCTTGTGGGCTACAACTACAATTACCAAATCCCCCTGGTGCTGCCGGCCGCATATACTAGGGGGAGCAGCCCGTCCGCGGGAGCCGGCCCGCTTGTAAGCTCGCTCATAACAGGCTCGGACGGGCTGTGGCTGCTTGCGCTTTTCGTGCGGGCGGAATACATTTTCTACCTGTTCCTCTCAAGGTTCGCATCCCTTGAGTACCTGCTTCCGCTTGGCATTGTGCTGCGGTTTGTCGGGCCGACAAGGAAAATTGGCGGCATGCTAATCGGCGCCGGGCTTGCGGTGTATCTGGTGTTTCCGGCCGCGGTGTTGTTTGGCGCGGCGCTGCATCCAAGCCTCATGCCACAGGGCGCCATGCCCATGGTGCAGCCCCCGGGCAGCCTGCCCCAGAATTCGGTGGTGTGCAGCCAGGTGATTGCGGATTTGGCGGCAATCGGGGAAATTGTCGGGCCGACCGGCATTTGCAGCCTGCTTCCGTTCTTTCCGGGCACCCCCTCAATTCCGGCGCCGATTGGGATAGGCATGCCAGGCTGCGCATACTGGGTGAGCCTGATTTGGTGGGGCATAAAATTCTTCTTTGACGTTGGGATGGCGCTCTCGCTTCCGAACAATGCAATGGTGATATCGCCGGATGCGCTGATACAGTCCTACTACCGGCCCCTTGTGCAGGGCGCGCTGCCATTTGCGCTGCAGACTGCGATGGGGGCAATGGCGCTTGTGCTTGCGCATATAATACCGCTCATACTGATAGCGAAAAGCCTGATTGAATTCTTCGCATCCGAAGGGCAAATTTATGGATTGTCGAAAATCATCTGAGGCGCAATTGCCGGAAATTGCGGTTGCCGCGCCAATGCCTACGGGGCTTTTTGCTTTTTTGGCTTTTGCGTTTGTATTTTTTGCAGGCATTTCCTTTGCATTGCCCTGGGACGGGGCTGCGCTAACTTGCTTTTCCGGAGTGTCGTTTTACATCACGTCGGAATTCAACCAGATGATAATCGCCGCCACCATGCTTGCCATCCTGATAATCGCATTTGCATACATGGTTTCGCAGGTGCTTGAGAGGCAGGAGCTTGCATTCTGGGCAAAGACGGAGGCGCAAAATTTGCTGATAAGCGCAATGCTCATTGGAGTCGTGCTTGCGGCATTCGGGGTGGGATGCTCCGTGCTTACGGCGCAGGCGGGCACATCTTCGCCTTTTGCCGCCGTGGACGGCTTCCTGCAGAAAATGTACAATGAGCATGGGCTTGGGCTGACATCCGAACTGATTTCGCGGTCCATGGACGACCAGCTTCGCGCCGTATCGTATATTTACTGGTCGGTTCCGGTGCTTGGGGGCAAGGGAATCGCGTACAAGGCGAACTGGAGGGCGGTGTCGCAGCACCGGGAAATGGTGGCGGATTTGCAATTGCCCATACTTGTGAGCCTGCAGGTGCAGAGGCTTGCGTTCATGATGCTCAACCAGGCGGTGTTTTCCGCGCTGCTTCCTGCCGCGATACTTTTCCGCATGCTTTTCATCACGCGCGACGTGGGCAATTTCCTGATTGCCCTGTCGTTCGGGATATTCTTTGCCATGCCCCTTGTGTATTTGATGGCATACCAGGCATATGACAAGCTGCCCACGCCTGCGGACATTGAGGTGGATTTCGCGCCGGACTCGCCGAAGATGCTTGGCAGTGCGCTTCTTCGCATAGGCTATCTTGCGCCTGCGGCGATACTGGTCCCGAATCTGGCGCTTGTGCTGGTGATTAGCTTTACAATGGCCGCAAGCAAGGCATTGAAGGGGATAGGGGTATGAAATTTTCTCTTGCGCCGTTCATTTTCCTCCTTCTTCTGGGAGTTTCCTTCTCCCAACTGTGGGGCAATTACTCTTACGTTACGGACATCCTGCAAGACCAGTCGGCATATGGCGCATCAAGCCCGTACGCAGGCACGCCATGGGTGCAGAACTACAGGATTCTTGCCCTGCTTGCCGCCCTTGCCCTTATTGTGGGCACCGCCCTTGCGTATTTTGCAGGCGGGGCGCTTGAATCCGAATCGCTGAAAAGCTGGGGACGGGTTGAGCTTGCGCAGGCGCTTGCCACCGCATTCCTTGTGGCGGCTTTCCTTGGGGTGCTGACACTGATGGATGCCGTGATGGAGGAGTCGGCAAAAAACATCATCCCCCCCTGCGGAGTGGAAGGGACATGGGATTATGCCAATGCAAAGCCCATGCTCCCCCCGAATGCGCCATCGATTCTGCCCAAGGGCTCGCCGCGCGCGCTGCAGTATGCGGTGTGCTATCTTGACAGCATATACGGCTTGGCAGGAAAGCAGGCAGAAGGCGATTTGAAAAGCTCGCTCACTTTCATGAGGATGGCATACACAAGCCAGGGCATGCAGGGCACGAACTGGTGGTCGCTTTGGTTTGGGTTTTACTCCCGCCCCAATGCGGAAATGAGGCTGCAGGGGGAGATGTCCGGCCTGCAGTTTGACATGGTAAAAAACATGATGATAAGCCTGCAGGCGCAAAAGTTCCTTGTGGGGCGGATTGCCGCGGTGCTTGGGCCCACATTCCTGCTTATCGGGATAATTTTGCGCACGCTGCCATTCACCCGGAGGGCGGGAGGCATGATGCTTGCAATCTCCCTTGGCCTTCTTGTGATTCTGCCATCGGCATATTTGCTTGCTTGGTCCACCCTTGTTGTCGCCGTGTATGGCAACAGCGTGCTTGGGGGGCCGTCCGAGGATTTGCCTGATGGCATGCCGGATGCGTGCGAATCATGCAGGAAGCTTGTGCCCGTGGTATTCGATGCGTCATCAAATCCGCCCAAGTCAATCACCGCCCCGGAATACCCTGCGCTCCTTATTTCGGATGCGGACGGGAATCCGCTTGATTATTCGGATGCCGCCGCAATTGCGGATTACAATAAGCGCACCGGCAAAAATTACCAGGCATGCTACCCGAACAAAGACACGCCGGGGCAAACCGTGGGCGCAGCCGCATCAAAGGGCTGCCCGGAGCTTTGCCGCGAGCTGCCCTTCCCGGCATACAAGCAGATTTGCAATGAATTATCATGCGGGCAGCTGCCTGAGCAGTGCAAGGTGATACGGTGGATAAACCAGACGCATTTTGACGCCACAAAAACCCCTTACTGCGAAAAATGGGATGAAAATTTGGCATTCGGGTGCGAGGCGGCATGCACCAACGAGTGCAAGGCGCTCTTGCCGCAAATCAATGCGACTGATGCGGTTACAATGCCAAAGGTGACTGAGAATTCGTGCGCGGAATGCGCAAGCTGCCCGCTTCGCTGCAAGGTGTACAGCACAAGCAACGGGGAGAGGCTAAGCACCGGGGATGCGCGCTGCGATGCTGCCGACTGCCTGCCATGCTACAAAAACACCGGCAAATTCATTGCATGCTCGATTGGAATGTCGCCGCTTTCTTCCTCCGAAGGGTGCAACAGCGCATCGCTTTGCGGGCCTGCAACCGCGCTTGCAAGCATCAAAATCGGGCAGGACGGCAAGCCGCAAAACACCAATGTCTGCCCGCTTGAATGCAGGGTTTACTTCGACAAGGGCAAGGAGGGTTTCAGGGACCCGCTTTATGTGAAGATGTGCGACAAGCAGGGCAATGATGAAGGGCCGTTCTACAAGGCATGCACGCGCTGCCCCAACAGCTGCAAGGTGAATGCAAGCCTTGTGGGCGCATATGACCCGCTAAATCCGCAGGAATTCCTGCTCAAGCCGCAAACAGGCAGCTGCTCGGCAGCCCCCATATTTGACCAGAATGGGAAGATGGTGAAGGACAAATGCACGTATTGCCCGATGGCATGCAGGTTTGTCAACCCCTCGCCGGTCGACGTTGCCGCAGACCCGTTCCTCTCGCACGCAAACTTCAACATATCCTGCGCATATTTGAGCAACAGCCGCGTTTCCGGGCAATCGTCGGACAAGAGCGGGTGCAAGATTCTGCAGCAGGCGCAAGGCTATGACACTTCGGAAATTTACACCGGATTTTACAGGCTGGCAGTGGATGGGAAGGATTGGTGCAGCCCCACCGACAGAGTGTACAAATTGGCAAGCCAGCCCCCGCACAAGCTTTGCCCCGCATATTATTATTCGGCAAATATGGTGGATGACCCAAGCGGGCAGTACAAGTTGGTGAATATTTCGCCCCAGCAGCGCGCGGCTCCGGAATGCCTGCTGGAAGGCGTGAAGGAGGCGTGTGCGGATGCAAAATGCCCGCCCGCAGAATGCAAGAGCGACTGGCCGGCATTCTGCACGCTGCTGCCCCCGATCAACAAGTATTCGAAAATAGTGGAAAATGAACAAGGCTCATGCTCCGCATGCAAAAATCTGAATAACCCGATTAACACAACCGGCCCGCAGTGCCAGGTGACCTTGAAATATGACGGGCTTGTGCCTGAACACCCCACGCTATGCGATCCTAAATGCTATGACGCCACCTGCAAGCAGGGCTGCTTCCCGGAACTCAAGCTCCCCGAGGGGCAGCAGCCAAATGGCAACATATGCGGCAGTTACAGCAAAATAAACGACTGGAAAAAAGACGAGGACAAATGGAAGGACTGCGCCGCATGCCCGTATGACTGCAGGTACGACTATGCCGGAAGCCCGCCGGGGAGAAGTGTTGGATATGCCATAACCACGCTTTCCGACTGGTGCGGGATGGATTTGCTTTCAAACCTGTCGCAGCGGGATATGGGGCCGCCGGTTGATCCGAACCAGAAATACTGGATTTGCCCGAATCTCGACGATTTCAAATTCTGCGAAAAAAATTCGGTTGGGAGAGTGGTGCCTCAAATAGGGACATGGGCTGAGTCTGAGTTGAGATACCAGATACCTCTTTCGGAATGCACAGCGCAAGGCTATAGCTGCACACTTAGGACAAGCCAGATAGAATATTGGGCATGCACCCCCTATAGAAATCCCAATCCTCCTTCAGACCCGTGCCATGGGTTCTTCCTAAAGGATAACTCGCATCCGCAGGATTGGTGGGTGAACAACCCCTCTTGCGGACCGAATACAGATTGCGAATTGTTGAACCCTTACGCACAGGAATTTTATGATTGCACTTATTCAGACCCCTACCCCGGGCTTAACACATTTTTGAAAGACAAGCTTGGCGTAACAGTGTGCGGAGTGCTTGAGGACAAAAGCACTGTGAAAAACTGGTGCGGCAATGCGACATACAACAGGCAGGTTGCCCTTTCATGCGACATGAGGCTGGAGTCGGATGGCGGATGCGTGGTGGAATATGATGCAAGGGCAAAATTCTGCAGCGGCGTGAATTGGAATCAGGGGCCTCCCCCTGACAAGACAGGCTGCCAGTGGTGCCCCCCGGCGTGCAGGATTAAAACGCTTGACAATCCGCCAAAATACGCATACTGCCCGCAATACAGCCTTGCATCGCAGCAGGATACTCCGGCGTGCGACAGCGAGTCGTGCAAGATTGGCTGCAGGGTGACTGCGGGAATCCCAAAGCCCCCTGCGAATTTCTCGCTTGAACCCGGCGTGTGCGAGGCGCCCCATGTCGGCAGCGGAAAATTCTGCCCGGCACGCTGCCGCACATATTACGAGGGCTGGACAGGCACGCAGGATTGGGCGCAGTATTGCAACAATCCTGCAGAGGGCATAGACTGCTCGGATTTGACATCCCAATGCCAGGCGCCAATCGGAAGCAGGGCGTGCGAGGCATGCTCAAGATGCGAAACAGACTGCCTTGCAAGGCCGTATGTGAGGCAGAACTGCGACGAGGTGTGCCAGACCCAGGGAGAGGTGCTAGACTTCAACCCCGCAAAAATGATAGGGAGGTGGGGCGACGGAGTGGATGCGTGGCCTGAACATCGGACAATAGCGTCCCTTGGAATTGCGGCTGTTGTGCTGCCGCTGTTTGCGCTTGTGATTACAATGGCATTTGTCAGGGTGCTCTCGCCATTCTTGGGCGGGGACATAGAAATACCGGGATTGATGAGATTCCTATGAAAAAACTGATTTTGGCTGCAATGGCGCTGTTTGCGCTGGCTTCGCTAGCCTCTGCAATTGGGGATGCGTGCACAATTCCGGGGCAGCCTTCAACCTGCAGCGGGGGCAGCCCCCCGTACAGCGGGGATTTCTGCATAAATTTCACAAGGCAGGACATCGGCGGGGCATGGGTGGGGCAAATCGCGTGCAACTGCCTGAAAAACACCCTGGGCAACAGCCCCACAACATGCTCTGGCGCATCGGACTGCTGCCCCACATTCGGGTGCGACGTGAACAAGCGGTGCGGCAGCCTGAAAATTTTGGATGAGATGTGCAATCCGCAGACGCAGAATTGCGAAAGCACCCTGTTCTGCCTCTCGGGCGGAGGCGCAACAGGGGTGTGCAAGCCAAAGGGAGATTCTGGCGCGCCATGCACACGCAATTACGCATGCAAAAGCGGATTGGTGTGCGGCTTGCAGGGCTACTGCGCAAGCCCGTATACGCTCGGGCAGGACTGCGTGCCTGTTTCCTCCCCCGAGGATGAGCAGTGCGCAGGCGGGCTGTTCTGCAATATGAGCAAGCCCGGCAGGCAGCAGCAGGCAAAATGCGCGGATAAGCGGGCGGATGGGGAATTGTGCGAGCAGGACAAATGGTGCACATCCGGCAGGTGCTGGAACCCCCTGGGCGCGCATTTTGAGATGAAATGCATCCCAACAAGCATCGGCAAGCCGAACATGGGCGCATGCTACTCCCATGCCGAATGCTATTCGCCGGATGGCTGCAGCGCATATGGCTCGTGCAGGCAGTTCATTTTGCTGCCATTTGATGCGCAATGCAAGCATGACAGGGAATGCCTCACTGAAAAATGCGCAGGCGGAAAATGCGAATTCCGGGATGTGGGCGAGGAATGCGAGGATGAGCTGCAATGCAGGCCCGAGCTTGACTGCATAAGGAATTTCGCAAAAGGCACGGCTGTGTGCGACTATATTGATGCCGGGAGCGACCCGGTGGTTTCGCGCATGCCGGCCGATTTGGCGGGCGGGAATGGATATATGTTTTCGGTCAAGGTGAAAAACGAGGGAAGGGACGATACAGACAATTCAATGACCCTTTTGCTTGAATTCATGGGGCCGGATGGAAGCGTGGTTTCCTCCTCCTCGCGCACAATCCCAAAGCCCCTTGCAAGCAAGGCGGAATACAGCACCACCGACTCGTTTTCATGCAGGGGCAACGGGTTTTACTCCTACCGCGCATCCCTTACCGACGTTACGCCGGAGAGGCTGAAGCTCTCCATATTGCATTCAAAGGAGAGGGAAACCGCAACCGTGCCGGTGCAGTGCGGGGGGTGCAGCCGCAACAATGACTGGCTTCCGGCGGCATTGCTGGCATTGCTTGCAGGCTTTGCAATAGTTGCCATTATGTTCATGGGCGCCCAGATGGCGTCAAGCCAGGGGCTGAAAACGCACGCATTCGAGGAATTGGGCGCCCTTATTGTCAGCGCCGTGCTGGTCGGCCTTCTTGCAACAAGCGTAATCGGGGTGGATGAGCAGCTCTACAAGGTTGCGTGCAATCTCGCAGGCGGCCCGGGCGCCTGCATCCAGGCATCCGAGCCGCGCACGCTTGCGTATGAGGTGGCGAACCGCAACAACGCCCTTGCACGCAATGTGATGGACATGTCGATGGGGGCAAACCAGATGATTTCGACCGAAGCGTCAAAATCCGCTTTTTGCTCCATGCTCGGGGTGGGGCTGTCGGTTGGCGGGTGCTCGTCATGGGGCGTGGCGCGCGGCCCGATTGTGCAGACGATTTCGGCGGCAGGCTTTGCAAGCGCGGACTCGCATTCCAAAATAGTGCTCCTGTCGGTTGCATGCAGCGCGGCACTTACATTGTTCATGCCCCTTGGCCTGGTTTTGCGCGCATTTCGGTTCACCCGCGGGGCGGGCAGCTTCATAATCGGGCTTTCCCTTGCCCTTTACATGGTGTTCCCCCTTGCGATTGTGGCCGGGGATGCGGTGGTGAATTCGTTCATGCAGTCGGGAATCGCGCAAAACGACGCGAAGCTGGGGAAGGCGCTGCAGAACGTGAATTCTTTGGGCGATGCGAAATCGGCGCCTTCCGTAGTGCCGCTGATACTGGGGGCGGACACCATGTGCGACGCATCGAACCCGAAAGAGGACAACCTCAAGAGGGCATTGCTGCTTGCCGACTCCCCGCAGATAAGCGATGCCGCCCTCTTGCTTGTGCTCCTGCGCGGGCCGTTTGAGACTTTGTTTGCAATCGCCCTGACACTTGTTGCGGCGCGCGCGTTCGCACACGCATTGGGCACGGAAATAGAGGTGTCGCAATTGGCGAGGCTGAGCTAGATGGAAAAAAACAAAATCGGAATTCTGCGCCCATGCCTGCTTGCAATGGCGATTTTGCTGCTTTCGCCCGCCTTGCATTCTGCCGGCGCGAATGTGTATTGCGACGCTGCCGGAATAAACAACGTGCTGCTAATCGGCGGCGCCGGCTTCCTCGGGCTGGTTGTGCTTGCGGCCCTTGCATACATGGCGGGCGAGGCGGTGCACGAGCCGAGGTTTACCGAGTGGGCGAAATCCGAGCCATTCCAGATAGCGTTGAGCGTGATAATGCTGATTGTGGCAGTGTGGATGATGCAGCTTTTGTGCAGCCTTGACATGTGGGAGTTCGTGAAATGGACAAGCCAGTCCTGCATGCCCGGGGCTTCAGGCTGCGCAAACATCGTGGCGCAAGGCAACACCCCGGCCGATGCGGCAATGAAGTATTTGGCATGGGGGGCGCGGCACACGCAGATAACAATGACTGCCATACGCGCGCAGATGGGCTCGTACAACATGGCCGCTACGGTGAGCGAATTCTCCTCAAGCGGGGGGCTTGGGGCGATAGGCACGTCAAGCTCGCCGAATGCCGGGGACTATTCGCTCTCGGGCGTGCTTGGCAGCCTGCTCAACCTCAATACGGTTTTCCTGCTTTCGATTTACTTCCAATACTACAGCATGCTGCTGTTTTCATCGGAAAACGGGGTGTTCATGGCGCTGCTGCCCCTTGGCTTTGTGCTCCGCTCCGTGCCAATGATGCGCGGGGTGGGGGGGGCGGTGGCGGCATTGGCAATTGCGCTTTACTTCTTCTACCCCCTCATGCTTGCGATGCTTGCGGTGACAATTCCGCCCGTGATATCGGGCATGGACACGCAGATACTGGGGAAGGATGCCGCAAGCGTGGGGGCGATACAGGCTTACGAATACACCATAGAGGGAAGCTGGGTGGATTCGCTCTACCGCGACCCGCCAAACATCGGCAACATGGGCGCCTTCTTCCAGCTCACGGTGTTCAATTTCCTGCGCGCTGTGTTTTTCCCCACGGCAGGCATATTGCTGATTGCCGCTTTGGCAAGGGAGCTTTCAAAAACGTTCGGTGATGAGATAGATGCGTCAAAGCTGGTGCAGATGATATGATTGGGAAAAGCGCATGAAAAAATGCAGGTGCAGATGATATGATGGAAAAAACAAAAATCGCATTTGCAGTTTTGCTCCTGCTTTCCCTCACGCCTTCCCTTTTTGCGCAGTGGAACGACACTGCCCCGCTTGAGCCGTTCTTCGACAAGGGCGCGCCCCAAAATTCGCCGCACCGTTGGTACGGCATTGCCATGGCCGCGGTGGGCGTGTGCCTGTTTGCCAACATACTGGTGTATGTGCTTGCGCGCGTGGCGCACCTGCAGAAATGGGAAAAATTCGCGCAGGCTGAATTCTTCCAGGTCACGGTGTCGGCTCTGCTGATAACAAACCTGATTTATCTGGCGGACAGTTCGTTCGATTACATACAGAATTCGGTGCTGGGCCAAGGCTCCACAAGCCTGTGCAATGGGAAGCAGGAGGAGATATACAAATACGGCTCGCACGGGCCGCTTTCCGTTGTGCAGTGCAAATTGAATGACAAGATACAATACGGCTACAAGCTGTACAACCAGATTTATTTGACAAACAAGGCGGTGGAGGCGAAGGCTTCGGCCTGCTTCTCCATCCTCAATGTGCAGGCGTTCTGCTTTGACTGGATACCGTATTACCATGACACCATGGAAAAGGCGCACACGCTTGCGCACCAGGTGGTGCCCATGATAATCGCCCTTGTGGGGCAGTTCCTTTTCCTTGACTATGTTGCGAAAAACATGTTTGCGGTGGTGCTTCCCCTTGGCATAATACTGCGCATTTTCCCGCCCCTTAGGGGGATAGGCGGATTCCTGATGGCATTGGCAATCGGATTTTATGTCGTGTTCCCCCTCGCCTACCTCATGCTCGACCCCACCACCGTGAAAGCAGACCCGCGCGCGCTGTTCGGGGTGCAGATGGCGGCAAAGGTGTGCTTCAACAGCTTCGCCGGATTTGTGAGCGCTATGAGCGACGCATCTGTCTTGCCCGGCACCCCGACTGTCAATGGGCCTGTTCCTGACATGGACAGCCTTGGGCGGGAAATGGCAAGGCTTCGCGTGGAAGTGGTGTTTTATCCTTTGGCCGCCCTTGGCGCCACGGTGATGTTCATACAGGCCGCCGCGCCGTTCTTTGGCGGGGATTCCGGGGAAATCGTGCATTTCATTGCAAAGGTGATATGATTGTTTAGTGGGAGGGGGTCAGGAAGAACCTCAAACTGGGGGGAGGGCGAAGCCCGCCCCGCGGTTCGGTTGCAAAGGTGATATGATAAAAATCGCGGCGGAAAAAATCAGGCTGCCAGTTTTGGCGCTGTTTGCAATAGCTGCGCTTATTTTCCTTTCAGGCTGCGCCTCCCAGCCCAATGTCAATACATATTATGCGGATTGCTGCCCGCAAAACGATACGGTCGGAGTGCAATGTAACAAAGAGAATGCGGACTGCTCGAATTTGGACGGCTTCAACGTGTGCTACAACCTTTCGGCAAACCCCAAGACCGTCCTTTCCCCCATCTGCCCGCAGTTCAACAAGACCGGCTGCGTGCAGGGCGACTGCGTTGCCATGGTGTGCTCCAAGGCGCGCAAGCAGCTCACCATTCCGCCCACGCTTGCGGACAAGAGCCCGGAGGGCGTGCCCCCCGGCGTTGCGAATATTCGGTCAGGGGGGCTGATTAACAAATACTGCAGGTTTACACCCCTTGATGCGAAAACAACCCTGCTTATGAAAAAAGAGAAGGATGCGATTGTAAATACCGTGAGGCTTGGCATCGCAGGGGACTTCTCGGATTACGACAGGTCGAGGTTTTACTTCCCGCTTTCTGATTACTGGGGCGCGCCGCTTTCCCGCGAGGCGATTGTGGACAGGTTTGTGAGGTACCTTAACACAAACGGAGTGCCGATTGGTGATTGCTACATATTATGCGGCGCGGTAGGCAGCGGCACGCCTACGGCAAAAGGTGTGACGCAGGCGCAATGCAACGCGCTTGTCCCCCCGCCCCCGCAGGTTTGCACCGCCAGCTGGCAACAAACCGGCTTTGGCGCTGCAAAGGCTTCGGTGCCCCTTTGCGAGCCGCGCGATGACAATAATCTGATTACCACAAAACTGAATACGAAATGGACCTGCGCAGTTAAGCCTGGCACGATATCAGGAGGGGACACGGATTACATAATTGACGATTACGGGGGGAGCGACGAATTGGCGCAGCTTGCGTGCATGATAGGATGCAGGGGCAATCTTGCCTGCAACTTAAATCCGGATTTGATTGTTTCGCCGGTTGACATTTCCGCGCCAACCGCAAAAGGCACGGACAAGATACCTGTGCGCCCGTTTGTCAATATTGGAAGGCTGGACCAGTTCGGCTCAACTGGAAAAGGGTACGGGCAGCTGCTTTATGACACATACATGGCTGCCTGCCCGCCCAAGTCGTCTCCGGCGACTTGCAGCCGCTTCACAGACCCCTCGCAGCCAGGGCCGGTTGGAGGGTTTGATTACGAATGCTCGGCAGGCAAGGACTGCTATTCGGGAATTTGCAGAAAAGACACATACCAGAGGAGCGCATGCCTCGTAAAAAAGTTGGACGCAAATGGGAATCCAATTTTGGATCCGAACGGCAACCCGGTTTATGACACCGCCGACTGCCAGTGCGTGGAAGTTTATGCGTGCGAGCAGTGGCTTTCAAACTGCGCATCGTCCCCTGACTACACGCCGCGCAGGGACTCGTGCTATGCTGCGCTCAGCATATGCAATTCCGCAAAGCAGGGCGGCAATGGCAAGATGATTTTGTGCCGCCACGACATCGCGTGGAAGGGAAGGGACAACCGCGGGTATCTCCCGCTGAGATATCCCTATAGCCCGCTGCAAGACTTCATGAGCATAAGCTACGCGCACGTCTACCATGAGAGGGTTTACTACAACCCGCTAAAGGCGAATGGCATCTCCGATGACCGCGATTGGGTGCTACGCGGTCCGAACGATTATTCCACCAGGATAAACTACCCGAGTGAAATGGTGCAGTTCTGGAGCGGCGCGGTCTATAGTTCGTTTTACGACGGATACAAATGCATGGACCGGATTAGTGGCGAATTCAAAAACTTCAACGACAAACCGTCGTGCGAATCCGCCGGGTTCGTTTGGGCAGGGCACGGATATGTTTACGAAAACCGGGCGGAAACCCATTTTGGAAGGTCGAATTATTACGATGCATTTACTGCCGCACCGGAATGGCAGGCGATAACTTACGGGACAACTGAAACGCCCTTCAACAAGACAAGTCCGGTGAAAGGCGGGGCGTTCCTGTTTTCAAGCCCCGGCTATAATGGCAGCTACCACAACCAGAACCATAAAGTTCCGCCAAGCTACTACTTGTGGACCGGAACAAAGGATGAGCTTATGGCCACGTATCCGTTGATTGCGGCATGCAACATAAAGGAATCCGACATTGAGCCGGTGAATTTGAACGATTATTTCTATCCCGGCACGCCCCGCGCATCTCCCCCTGGAGCATACAAAGTTTTGAGAGATGAATACTACCAAGGACGTGTGAGTGGCATAAACCAGACATGGAGGATAAAATCATTCGGGGACTGCGCGGTTGACCAGAACGGCTGGCCGATAGTGCGGACATACGGCATTTGCGAGCCGCGCACGTTCATGACGCTTTCCTACCAGCAGGTGGAGGATGCTTATGCAACTGGAGGGGATGCGGTCGGCCCGGCTTCGGGCAACCAATTTGACAATGCAGGATACTGCCCTTCGGACTGCAAGGACAATGGAGGGATGTGCAGCTGCCCGTCATACTATGGCGCCACAACAATGCCCAAATACGGGGCGCAGGCGCCCCATGCAAATCCCGAGCTTGGGTGGCTTGCCTACATGATTAGCCTGCAGCAGTCGGACTTTGTGATGCCCGTGCTTGACATAACAAACTACACCCTTGATGCAAGCCCGCCCGATGCTTATACTGCAAAAATTTACTTTGACATGGACCCGTGCGTGTATGAGACAGGGCAGAACGGAAGCTTGGTGTGCGTGGAGAAGATAGGCGGGAAGCAGGAGCCTGACACAAGCGAATGCGAAAAAGGCAACAAGGATTATGAATACAATTATGTGTGCACCATGCCATCGGTGACTGACCAATTGATGTATTTCCTGTCCATTAACCACTCTTCCTCCATCCTGATTGCAAACCATGTGTCTGATACGCCTGACGATATTGAAAAAAGGACAGGGAAGGTTGCCGCCGCATGCCCGGACTGCATAGTGGCTCTTGACTTCCCAGGCTATCCAGACCCGTGGGTTGTGAACGGGTTTGCCCCCCTTGATGTGAACAATTACCAGCCCACGCTGAAGTATGTGAATGACACGCTAGAGCAGCTTACAGGAGTGGATGACGATGAGGGCGCTGCAAACAAGGAATTGAAGATGAAGGGGGCGCAAAGCCAGATGCGAAATGTCGACATGCTGGTGCTTAGGATAGATGTGCCTAGTGGGCCGGGAGTGAGCGCCAATGCATATGAATTTGTGAACAAGAGCATAGGCATTTCAAGGCATGTGCTCCACCACACGGGCTGGCCCACAATATGGTACCTTACGAATGACGCCACCAGCTTGGACTTTGGCGGGCTGTTTGATGACCGGAATTTCTACCTCAACTTTACCGCAAGGCTGCCTGAAATTGCCAAAGCCGGGGTTATTGGGATAATGCTTCCGGGATTGAATGGAAGCAATGATTATTTCGACGTGGCAGGCAGGGATTACGGCTATCCCCCATGGCTTGTGGAGAATAACCCGAATCTGGCGCCATACGACAGTTTCCAATCTTCGCCGCCGTTTTGCGCCGCGCAGAATGGGACGCAAGGCTTCATACGCCCGAAAATCATTTCCTCAACTTTGAAAATCCCGACCAAAAGCTTGTGCGCCTGCTCCCCTTGCAGCAAGGAGGAGGCGGAATTCGGGCTTTGCAATCCCGTGTGCCTTGACGGCAAGCTTTGCGGGGACGGCGGCAACAATATCGGGGTGAAATGCGAGCCTCTTTGCTCCCGTGCGGACAAATGCGAGAAATGCGATAAGCTTGCGTGCGTGAGGGCGGTGAGCACGCCCACAGGGCTTGAGTTTGAAAAAAAATACACGGTTACGGTGAATAACAACGAGGCGCATGGGGCAAAAATCGGGAGCATGAAATACCCCTGCTGCATAGAGGCGGACATGGGCGCCCAGACAGGCACGCCCGTGTATGCCAACGTGACATTCAAGACCGAATACAGGGTGCAGACTTCGGCCGAGCTTGCGGTTTATCCCAAGTATGCGAACAACGAATCCGACTGCTCGTTGACTCCGGGCGCAATAAAGCCGCCTGCCGGGGCATTATGCGCTCCGAACAAGCCGCTGATAGACGACTCGGTGGATATATGCGTGAAAAACTAGAAGAAGCTAAGTTACGTTATCGCTCTGGTATTCCCGGCCCTTTTTCTTTGATTTCTCTAAAGCCTCATTAAAAGCTTCTTTATCAGCCATCGGGCCATCAATCAACTGCCGGTTCCCAAAGGCTACGGCAGCGGCTTCTGAAATCTTTGCTGCGGCATTCTCAAGAATTTCCTTTGACTGGCTTTGGAGCTGGACTAATTTCATCAATTCGTAAAATTGCTGCTTGACGCCGTAATCATCTAGAAGTTTGTTGAGCTTATCGCGATCTCCAGTATCGATTGCCTTGCCAATTTCCTTATGCTGCTCAGTATTCACCGTGCCATTCTTTAGAGCAAGGTCGTTGGCTTGATGCAACCACTTGAATTCGGATTCGGTTATTTTGGTTTTAGATTCTTTTGCATCGTCCAAATTTATTTGAACGCCCTGCCCCTGAAACAAAAATACCAAAGAAACACCTACAAACTGGAAACAGGCACGCCCACTGGTGCATCAACAGGTATTTCTAGGGTTTTCGATGAGTTGCTACCTCCAAGTGAAAGAACATACCCGTTCTTGTTTTGTACAACTTTCACGGAAGTTCCAGTAATCGGATCTACGCCATTTTGTTTGAACTGCTCAGATAAGTCATAGCTTTTGGATGACATTGATTGGATATTGATGACAACCAGTTGCATTTGGTCCGTAAGCACATATGCTTTTCCCATCCAGTATGCACTCCCGATTGCTTTGCCAACGTCTTCGAATGTTTTAGTTTTTCCCTCTCCGGAATTGGCATCGAAAATAGTCACGCGCAAATTACTTTTCCCGTTAGTTTCATTTATCTGAATCACATCGATTGCTTTGCCGTCAATCAAAGGTTCATTGGTATGGAAAACATCAACTATTGAAATGGCAGCCCGTGGCAACGTCTCGAGTGTTGTTTTCTGATTTTTATTGTCTACAAAATTCTCAAAAGTTTTTATTTTGAGAGCGATTCCATCTGCAGATTGGACTCCCCATTTCTTCTCTTTGGGGTTAGCATATTCTTTCGGAATGCTCCCATCCTTGTTGAAATACGGCGGAAATCCCAATTCTTTCTTCGCCTCAACAACAAGCGTCCTTTCCCCGCTCTTGTCCGTCAAAGCCGCAAGCTCTTTGTTCAGGTTCTGCCCGTGAAGTTTGCTTCCCCCAAATACAACTGCCAGTGAAAACAGGCCGTATGAAACGATTTTCGCCGTTGTGCGGGGCTTTGGGACGCTTATAGGCCGGTGGCTCAGTGCATTGGGCATTCTCCCCTGTGGGTTGTCCGTAACGGCCATTTTCTCCCTGAAAATATGTGCATTTTGACCTTTATAACCATTTCCACGCCATTTTTTTAATTTAGTCAAATGACGAAAGCACTCTTGCCTGTTTATCAATAAACGGGGTTTTTGCGCTATAAAGCCCTATTTTGACTGCAGCATGTGCTCATAATAGCGCGTGTATTCCCCGTCATGCTCGGATTTGGCGAATGCCCTTTGCATGCGGGCAAAATCCCCGTCCAAGGTGAAGATTATCCTCCCGCTCTTGCGGACTTTTAAGCGGTAATACGACACCCCTTTGCGCACCATCCAGGGCATCCTGTGGTTCTCGCGGCTTATCCTGCCTGCGGCCTTCTCAAAATCCCTGCGCATGGAGCCTAGCCTTTGCAGGTCTTCGCCCCACTCAGTGCTGAAAACCGGGGTGAATGTGCCCAAAGCCGCGGTTTTGGGGGCAGGGGGGGCGGTTTCGTGTGTTGGCAGGGCAGTGCGGAATTTCCACGGTATTCCCTGGGGGCGGATTGGGTCGGAAAATGCGATGCCGGGGCTTGCCTTTGTTTGAGGGGCCCACGCGGCCCCGAAAAGAGCCGAATAAAGTTCTGACGCATTTCTTAGGGAAGCCGCCCACCTGGAATGCTCAAGGCGCGTTTCTTCGGCACGCGATGCAAGAACTTCGAATTCCCCGCTTAGGCGCCTCATGTATTCTATGGTTTTTGGGAGCGCCCGTATTGTGAGGCGGCTCTCGACAATTGAGTAATAGTTTTTCATATAGGAGGTAACCGCATGGCACGCCCTGCCAAGGAATTGGCCAAGGATTGCGTCGTGAGCAGCCGCCTGCTTCAGGATGGCGGCAAGGTTTTGGGGGGAGGGGGAGGCCACCTTGGCGGAACGGCTAGCGCAGAAATCAAGCAGGGCTTCCATGAAAAAGCCGTCTTTGCCAGGCGTTAAGCTTTCCTTCTTTTTGCCCATCAATAACAGGGCGGAAAGGATTTTTTGCAAGATGGCGGTGAAAAGCATCTTGGCATGGTTGCCCATCCTGCCCCTGGCATGGGACATTAGGGCGCCCACAAGCGCATCGAAGTGGATGGACAGCACCTCATCCATTGCACGCTGGTTGAAGCGTATGGTGGAATTGCTGACATGCGGCGCGATGTATTTGGGATTGTGCAAAAGCGTCTCCCACACGCTTTGGACAAGCTCCAATGCGCGTTTGGGCTTCCTGAAGAAACCAAGCATTGCCTCATAACGAAGCACCATGAATGCGAGCGTGCCGATTGAGGCGCGCGTTTTCTCAAGCTCGCCCCCCGGGTCCGCCCCCTGCATGCGCACATGGAGCCGGGAGACGGCGCCGTCCAATTCAGCGCCCAATGTTGCAAGGAGGCGGGAGTGCAGCAGCATCATCTCGTTGGAATTCGAAGCAAACTCTTCCTGTGCATGATGCATCTTTTCAATCCTAAATTCCTGCGCAGACCTCTTGTTGCACGCCTTTTCCAATGCAGCCAGGGCATTGCGCTCGCGCTCCATGATGGTTTCGATGCGGTTGGAAAGTAGGGGCTTGAAATGTGCCAGCCTCGTTTCATCAGGGGGGGAGGATGGCTGGGAACCGTTTTGCCTGCGCCTGAAAAATGGCAGTGAGGAAAAGGAGGGGCGGGATGGCTGCCTTTGGCTTTGGAACACTTGCATGCATACCGGATATAATGTCTATTGCGGTGTTTTTATATGTATTTTCCAGCAGCCTTAGCAAAACATCACATTATAAATATTATTAATAATATAAATATTAGGTGGCTATATGGACAATGTGTCGGTTTCAATTACGGGTGAAATAAAGAAAAAAATGGCGCAGTTCGGCTACATCAACTGGTCTGAGGTGGCAAGGCGGGCGTTTGCAAAAAAAATAGAGGAAATGGAATTCCTTGAGAAATTCACCTCGGATTCCAAAATGACAGAGCAGGACGCGCTAAGGCTCGGCGCGGCGGTGAACAAGAGCCTTGCAAAAAGACTTGCTAAAAAGGCTTAGAAAAGCAGCCATGAATAGGAAAAAATCTTTCGGAAAGATGCGGAAAGCAGGTCTAGCAAGTATTTAAATCGTGGAAGTGTTCTTTTTCCATGGTGAAGCGCTTGTCGTCCCAAAAATTCGAGAATGAATACATTGTAGGCAGTTGCGAAGATGTTCTCAAAACCGTCCCGGACAACTCATTCAGCCTTATTGTAACTTCCCCGCCCTATGCCGACAGCCGGAAAAAAACCTATGGCGGGCTGCACCCGGACAAATACGTTGAATGGTTCCTTCCGAAATCAAGGGAATTCCTGAGGGTGCTAAAGCCGGATGGAACGTTTATACTTAACATAAAGGAAAAGGTGGTTGACGGGGAGCGCCATACATATGTGATTGACTTAATCAAGGAAATGAAAAAGCAGGGCTGGCTTTGGACTGAGGAATACATCTGGCACAAGAAAAACACCCATCCGGGGAAATGGCCAAACCGGTTCCGAGACGTGTGGGAGCGCTGCCTCCAGTTCAACAGGCAAAAAACATTCAAAATGTATCAGGACGAAGTGAGGGTGCCCATAGGCGATTGGGCAAAATCCCGCCTTCGCAGCCTTTCCCAAAAAGACAGGACACGGGCAGAATCGTCAGTAGGGAGCGGATTTGGCAAGAATGTGTCCAATTGGCTTGGAAGAGATACTGTTTACCCCGGAAATGTGCTTAGCATCGCAACAGAATGCGCGAATAAAAACCACAGTGCGGTTTTTCCCTTGGCATTGCCCTCGTGGTTCATCCGGCTTTTCACGATGGAGGGAGATTTGGTGCTTGACCCGTTCGCAGGCTCCGGCACGACTGCGGTTGCGTGCAAAAAGCTCAACCGCAAATACATGATGATTGATGTGAAAAAGGAATACATGGCCGTGGCGCAAAGGAGGCTTGAATATGAAGCAGTTGCAAATGGGGGAGTTGCAAACGTTCGTGGAGAAGAATATAGAATCGTTCCACAACAGCAAACTGCAAACATTGGAGAAGACAAGCCTGAAAGACCTTCTCCGCAGAAAAAACCCGTATCTCTATAGGGCAAAGCACATAACAACTGCGCAGGAGCTGGTTTCGTCCCTTCTTGAAGCCAAGCTCTCATCATCCGAAGAGGAAATTTTCGGCAATTTCCTTGAGAGCCTTGCCATTTTCGTTGCGGAAAAAACAAGAGGGGCAAAAAAATCATCTGCCAAAGGCATAGATTTCGAATACGGCGAGGGAAACGCCAGGTATCTTGTTGCCGTCAAATCCGGCTTGAATTGGGGGAATAGCAGCCAGTGGAGCGATTTGGAGAATTCGTTCAAGGCGGCGTCAAAAGTTTTAAGGCAGTCCACGCGCATATCCCATGTGGAATGCATACTTGGCGTGAGTTATGGAAGGGCGAAAACAGTTGTCAAGAGGGGATTCATAAAGCAGATATGCGGGCAGGCATTCTGGCACCTTGCAAGCGGCAAGAAATCATTCTATATCGACATTGTCAAGCCTCTCGGCTTCAAATCCAAGGAATTGAATGACTCGTTCAAAGCAAGGAAATCAGAATTGATTAACAAATTCACCGGCGAATTCATCTCCGAATTCTGCGATAGCAAGGGGAAAATACTGTGGAACAGGATTGTAGAGCTGAATTCCGGGAATCTTGGGGATTGAACTGGATTTTTCCAAGGCACGAAAGCGCGCTTTTAAACTTTTCCGCCCCAACCTATTCCGTTAAGAGACAAATAGCGTGCGGCTTTAGAGGTGTAATTTATGTATCCGGTTTCTCCGCAGGCCTACGACAGGGCGATAACCGTATTCTCCCCTGATGGAAGGCTTTTCCAGGTAGAGTATGCAAAGGAAGCAGTCAGGAGGGGAGCCACCGCAATTGGACTGGTGTGCAACGACGGAGTAATACTTGTGGCGCACAAGAATGCCCAAAGCTCATTGATTGTCCCGGAATCATTGAAGAAAATATTCGAAATCGACTCCCACATAGCCGCAACAGCTTCGGGCTTGATTGCGGATGCGCGGAGGCTGATTGACGTTGCAAGGGTGGAGGCGCAGCGCCACCGCCTTGCATACGCCGAGCCCTCATCGGTGGAATCCATCACAAAGGAATTGTGCGATTTGATGCAGGTGTACACGCAGTATGGCGGCATACGCCCATTCGGCGTATCTTTGCTGATAGCAGGAATTGACGAAAAGCCGAGGCTGTTCGAAGCCGAGCCGTCCGGCGCATTGACAGGATTCAAGGCTTGCGCAATAGGCTCCGGAAAGAAGGAAGTCGAGGAATTCTTTGAAAAGGAATACAAGGAAACCCTCGGCATTGACGAGGGGATAGCCCTTTCGCTCAAGGCTTTGAAGAAAACAGGGGATGTCTCGATAAAGGCCGAGAACCTTGAAATCACGATAGCAACGGCAAAGGACAAGACGTTTAGGCTCCTTACGCAAAAGGAGATAGAAAAATTCACAAAGTGAGGGAAGTGGCATAATGGCCACGCTTGACACAGCCCTCGTTGCCCATATGGAGGTCAACGGAGAGCGGTTTGAAATTTTTGTGGACCCTGATTTGGGCCTTGCCTACAAGCAGGGCTCGAAAAAGGAGCTGAACAACGTATTGGTTGCGGAGGAGATATACAAGAATGCGAGGAAAGGCGAAAGGTGCAAGTCGTCGGAATTGCAGAAGGCTTTCCACACCGACGAGGTGTGGAAAATCGCCGACATGATACTCAAGAAAGGGGAACTTGCCCTGACAACAGACCAAAAAAGGAAAATGCTCGAGGAAAAAAGGAAGCAGATTGCGTCGTTGATTGCAAGGGAGGCGATTGACCCGAGGACGGGCGCGCCCCACACCCTCACAAGAATCACGCAGGCAATGGAAAATGTGCGCCTTGACATAGACCCTTTCAAGGACGCGTCGATGCAGGTGGATGCCACGGTGTCGGCATTGCGCCTGTCGTTGCCTATCAAGTTCGAGAAAAAGAGAATAGCCGTGAAAATCGGCCCGGAGCACGCGCAGAAAACATATGGATTGCTGAAAAATTATGGGATACAAAAAGAGGAATGGACAACCGACGGCTCAATAGTTGCCGTCATTGAACTGCCCGCAGGCATTGTCAGCGAATTTTTCGACAGGCTGAACAAGGCAACATCAGGGCAGGCGCAGACGAAAATGGTATGATGGTTGGAACGGATGCGAGGCGGAAGGAAAAATGAAGATTACAGGGGAATGGGGCGGAAAAAATGCGCCCGTGAAATGATTTGATATTTCAAAAGGTGATGAAGATATGACGAAAATCGTAATGCCGGGCGAAATGGTATCGGAGCGGCCGTTGAGGATGGCATATGCCTACACGGACGGCCAGAAGACATACAGCACGGTGGTGGCAATGCTCTCGCCTGAGGGGAAATTGATTCCGCTGGAGGGCCCGTATGACGCGCTTCCGGAAGACTATGTGGTCGGGTTTGTGAGCGATGTCAGGTTCGCAGGCTACAGCATCGACATAGGCACGGCAAACCCAGGCAGCATGTCATCGCGCGACAGCAGGGAGAAATTCTCGCTTGGCGACATGGCATTGGCGAAAATAATCGCCGTGGATGAAGTGAAGAACATTGATTTGGCAGATGCAAGGAAGCTGCTTGGCGGGCGGATTGAGAAAATCTCCCCGGTTAAGGTGCCAAGGCTGATTGGAAAGAAGAATTCCATGATAACGATGATTGCGGATGCGACGGGCTGCCAGATAGTTGTCGGAAGGAACGGGTATGTGTTCATCAGCCACAAGGGCGACCACAAACTGGCAAAGGAGGCAGTGGAAATGATAGAGAAAGAGGCGCACACCTCGGGCTTGACAGACAGGGTGGCACTGTATATGAAGGAAAGGAAGGCGGCGAGGGGCGGAGAATCTGCGCCGGCTTCCGGAATGCCGCCCCAGGGCGGAATGAATGCGCAGCCCCAGGCGGGCGCGCAATCCGGGCAGGGAGGAATGCCCCCGGCAACAGGGCAATAAGCCCGCGCAATGAAAAAAATTCATGTTTGGAAGGTGAAATTATGGGTGGATCAGGACCTAAGCCTAAGCTCCTAAATTCGGACGGGAGCAGGCTGGATGGAAGGAAACTGGAAGAGATGAGGCCGATAACAATCGAGGCGCGCGTGCTCAACGACGCGGACGGCTCGTGCCTGCTCACATGGGGCAGGAACAAGGTGCTGGTGGGCGTGTACGGCCCGCGCGAGTGCATCCCAAGGCATGACCAGTCGCCATACAGGGCGCTGATAAAATGCCGCTACAACATGGCGCCATTCTGCTCGTTGGAGGAGCATAACAGGAGCGGCCCGAGCAGGCGCAGCAAGGAATTGTCAAAAGTGATTTCGGAAGCATTCGAAAATGTAATCATTGCCGAAGCCTACCCCAAGACGCAAATCGACGTTTATATCGAGGTGCTGCAGTCTGACGGGGGCACAAGGTGCGCGGCATTGACTGCGGCGGCGGTTGCATTGGCGGACGCGGGAATTCCGATGAAGGATTTGCCGGTCGCGATTGCCGTTGGGAAAATCGAGGGCAAATTGGCTGTTGACTTGTTCAAGGACGAGGACAATTTCGGCGAGTCGGACAACCCCATCGCATTCGCCCCAAGGAATTGGGAAGTGCTGCTTTACCAGGCGGACGGCCTGCTCACCCGCGATGAGGTGGAGCAGGGCTTGGAATTGGCAAAGGAAGCAGCGAAGAAAGTGCATGAAGTGCAGGTTGAGGCATTGAAGAGGGTGTATGAAAAGCCGCACCCCCCAAGCGTGCCGCTTGCCACGGGAATGTTTCAATAAGGTGATATGATGGAAATACAAAAGCAGCTGAAGCGCGACTTTCTCACCACATTGCTCTCGCAGGGCAAGAGGGCGGACGAGAGGGGCAAGATGGACTACCGCACGACAAAAGTGCAGAAGGGCGTGTTGCAAAACTCGGAAGGGAGCGCCTTGTGCAACCTCGGCAAGACGCAGGTGCTATGCGGCATAAAATTCGACATTGCCACGCCGTTCCCGGACAGGCCGAAGGAAGGGGTGCTGGCAACCGGCGCGGAATTCACGCCCCTTGGCTCGCATCTGTTTGAGCCCGGCCCGCCGTCTGTTGAATCTATCGAGCTTGCCAGGGTGGTGGACAGGGGAGTGCGCTCATCGAATGCGGTTGATTTGCAGAGCTTTTTCCTTGAGGAGGGGAAAGTGCTTGCGCTTTACCTTGATTTGTACGTGCTTGACCATGACGGCAATTTGTTTGATGCCGCCACGCTTGCTGCAATGGGAGCATTGCAGAACTGCATCATGCCCAAAGTTGAGGGGGGAAAAATCATCCGCAATGAAAACAAGGGCAGCTTGCCGCTTGCCACCTCCTGCGTATCGTGCACGTTTGCGAAAGTGGATGCGTACCATCTGCTCGACCCCACGCTCGATGAGGAAAAGGGCATGGACGGGAGGCTGACTATTGCCACCACGCCCAAGCACATGTGCGCTGCGCAAAAATCAGGCTGGGCGGGGTACACCCAAAAGGATATAATGGAGCTGGTGGATATTTCATTTGCAAAGGGCGACGAGCTTAGGCGCCACTTGCAGTGATATTTTCAACTATGATAAATGGCAGTATGTTGGCGCCCCCAAGGCGCCATGGCTTGTGAATGATGTGATTATATGGCAGACAGAAATGTAAGGTATGGAGCTGAAATCCGCAAATTGGCGGATGCGGCAGACAGGCAAAGGAGGGCAAGGTACCCCTGCCCCAAATGCGGCAAGAAATCCGTGAAAAGGGTGAGCAACTCGCTTTGGGCATGCTCATCGTGCGGAGGGGAATTTGCAGGCGGGGCATATGCGCTTTCCACCCCCACGGGCGAAGTGTCAACGCGCCAGATAGGCGAAATTGCGAGGGAATGATATGTACCGATGCGGAAAATGCAAGAAGGAAATCAAATCCGTTGACACCAAATTCACCCGCTGCCCCCACTGCGGCTGGAGGATACTTTACAAGGGCAGGCTGCCCATTGCAAAGGAAGTCGGGACAGACTAGTTTTAATTTTTTTTCACAGAGACACTATTAGAGGCGAAAGCCATGCCAAGGAAGAAAAAGAAACATAGCATTATGGAACTTGCAGGAGCGGTGAAAGGCGGAGCCCTAAGTTCAGAAGCCGAAATAGATGAAATTTTATACGGGGAATGAGCTGGGCGGCTTTTATTCCTTCTTTTTCAAGTAATTTGCATGTGGATCACTACATCCAAGAATGCGGACAATTCGGTGAAGAAATTCGCACGAAGCCTGGCTGATGCGCTTCCCCAATTCGATTATTTCTCCCGAGGCGGGCGCACCATTTCCAAATTGGACAGGCTTGCCCAGCGGGAAGGAATGGAAGTTTACCTTGTGGTTGGGAAAAGCGGCACAAACAAGGGGAAAATGTCCGTCTGGTCGAGAAAATACGTGGTGGACGGGGATTCGGCAATGTGGATGTGGAATTCGAAAAGGATGGACAAGTTTGAATTCAGCAAAGGCGGATGGAAGGAAGAGGACGCTGATGAACCGCTTGAATTTGAGTGGAAGGAAAGCGCAGTGAATGACGAGTTTGCCGAATTTTTCGGCTATGTGAAAGGCAAAAGCGACTGGGTTTATGAGGAAAGCGTGAAAATAGCCGTTGAGGCAGCGGAAAAATCTGCGAAAATAACATGCGAAAAAAAAACCATTGCCGAATTTGAATTTGTCTGGGAGAATATTGACGGGAGCGAGGAATGAGGATATGGCTGATGAAAAGAAAAAAGAAGATTTCAAGGCTGTTGTTTCTGCCCAGTTTTCAACTGAAAAGGCAGCCGAAGCCGCGTTGAAATCCTTGGGCGGCGAGAGGGAGATGGAGGGAAGGGCGAAGGTGAAATGCCATCGGGAAGGCAACAATGTTGTGATTGACGTCGAGGCGCCGGATGCGCCATCGTGCAGGGCTGCGCTGAACGGGATGCTGCGGCTGGTGGAATTGCTAAAGCCCATGGATATGGGCGGTTAGCGGAAGGGGAATGGGAGGCGGGCAATGCCGATGGAGCGGGGAGGCGGCCGGGCAAAAGATTATAACGATGAGGAGGGATAGAAAGCCATCCATTTTCTATGTTGGTGATTTTCATGGCAGAACCCATTCGTGACCCGAAGCAGATGCAGGCGGCAATAGACGAGTACCAGGGAATACAGAGGCAGATGCAGCTTGTGATGATGCAGAGGCAGCAGATGGAAGTGCAATTGGAGGAAATGAAGAATGCGCAGGAGGAGCTGAAAACCTCAAGCGGCGGAATTTACCAGCTTATCGGCAATTTGATGATTGAAACGAATAAAGAGGCGGCAAAAAAGGATTTGGCGGAAAAAATCGAGACAGTTACGGTGCGCACCGCTTCCCTTGCAAAGCAGGAGGACAAAACCCGGGCAAGGCTGCTTGATTTGCGCCGCGAATTGGAAAAGGCGTCAGGGAAGGGGGAGTAAGCGGGATGGAAAAAGGGCGTCAGGCAAGGGAGAGTAGGCTGGATATGGAGGCGCTGGGAAAGGGGAAATAAGCGGGCTGGAAAAGGCAAGGCAGGGCAATTAGTGCTGCGTGAAAGGTGATAGAGTTGGCATCTGGCATGGCAGCTGCGAAAAACGCCCTGGCAGGCCTTGTGCGCGGGAAAAAGAAACTAATTATTACATTCCACTCACTTGGCGATATGGATGCCTGCGCAAGCTCACTTGCATTGGCAAGCCACTTGGGAAAAAATGCCATGGTGTGCCCCCCCGACAGGGTGAATTCCGAGAGCAGGCGCATATTGGGAAAAGACGCCCTCAGGTTCGAATTGTTTGCAAAAGCGTTGGACGATTTTCCAAATGCCGGCATTGCGCTGCTTGACTGCAATGACAGGTCGCTTCTTGGGCACATAGTCGCATCGGACGTGCTTATCGACCACCATGCAATGCAAAAAGGCTCGGTGAGGGGGAAGGTGGAATGGGTGGAGCCGCAAAGCTCGTCCACATCTGAAATGGTGGCGCAGATAATCGGGAAGCCCAACCCATACGAGGCGGATTTGCTTATTTTCGGAATATTGTCGGATTCGGCAAGGCTTGCGCGGGCAAATGCGAAAACTTTCGGAGTGCTGTCCGTGCTGCTAACGCATGCCTCGATGGATTACGAGGGGTTTTTGGCAAAATTGGAAAAGCCGGAAGGGGCGGCAAGCAGGGTGGCGGTGCTTGAAGGCCTGCGGAATGTCATATGGCAGGAAAAGCATGGGCTTGTAGTTGCCACTGCCGTGGTGTCATCGCATGAGGCGCATGTTGCCGAAGTGCTTGTGAGGGCGGGGGCGGACTGCGCATTCGCAGGCACCGGGGGAAAGGATGCAAGGATATCGGCAAGGATGCGCCCTGCCCATGAGGGAAAGGTGGATTTGCCCCTTCTAATGTCTAAAATAGGCAGGATGATTGGCGGGCATGGGGGAGGGCACCCCGCAGCTGCCGGAGCAACGGGCGGAAGGCCCGAGCTGCTTGACGAGGCCCTTGCGCTGTGCGCCCGGGAGTTTTTCAATAGGGCAAGCAGATTATAAATTTTGTCAGGCAAAGGGCGTGCGGGAGTGAAATCATGTCAGCTACAATAGTTGTTGGAGGCCAGTACGGGGACGAGGGCAAGGGGAAAATCCTATCGTATTTGGCAGTGCATGACAAGCCGGATGTGATTGCCCGCGGTGGCGTGGGTCCGAATGCCGGGCACCAGGTGAAATACAGGGGGAACGCATATTCGCTTAGGCTTGTGCCCTCAGGTTTCATCAACAGGGAGGCAAGGCTCCTGATTGGGGCCGGTGTTCTGGTCAATCCTGATGTGTTCCTGAAGGAAGTTGCGGATTTTGATTTGGGGATGCGCTGCGGCATAGACAGGCGGGCAACATTGATTACGCAGGAATACATTGACGCGGACGGGGCATCGGCAAATTCCGCAAAAATCGGGACAACGAAAACCGGGTGCGGGCCTGCCGCATCTGCAAGAGTGTCAAGGACGGCGGAGTTTGTTGAGAGCGAGGGGAGGCTAAAGCCTTACTTGACGGATGTAGTGAAGGAAGTGAATGCCGCAAAGAATTTGCTTATTGAGGGCACCCAGGGATTCATGCTTTCCAATTTGTACGGCACATACCCGTATGTGACAAGCAAGGATGTTTCCGCAAGCACGATATGCGCCGACATCGGATTGGGGCCGCGCAAAGTGAAAGACGTTGTGATGGTGTCAAAGGCATACACCACGCGCGTGGGCAATGGGCCGTTCCCAGGTGAAATTACAACCGATGAGGCGCAAAAGCTTGGGTACCAGGAATACGGCACAGTGACTGGAAGGGCCAGGCGCACAAGCAAGGAGCTGCATTATGATGATTTGGTATTTGCCGCAACCGTGAATTCGGCAAATTACATTGCAATTACGAAATTGGACGTGAAGTTCGCCGGTTGTGCCGGCAAGAGGAAATTCTCCGACCTGACCAGTGAGGCGCAGGCGTTTGTGAAGGAAGTGGAAAGCAAGGTTGGAGTGAAAATCGGGCTTATCGGGACAGGAGCCGACTCCGAAGACATCATTGACTTGAGAGGTTAGGTGGTTTTTGTGAAAACAAGCTATTTCTTTTTGGCAATACTGTCATGCATATCGCTTTTGGCATTTGATCATGCCATGCAGGATGCCCCCGCACTTGCGCTATTCGTGCGCTTTATGGGGTTAACGGCATTCTTTTTGCTTTCAGTCGCCCTGATGATTGGGCCTGCGGCTGTTTTGTGGCCGAAGCATTTTGCAAGCCTGATTGAGGCAAGGAGGTCGGTTGGCGTGGCTGCTTTTGTTTTCCTTGTGCCGCACTTTTTCCTCACAATTTCGATGTATTTCAAATGGAATTTCACGCCCGTGTTTGGCTTGCCGCAGCTGCTTGCGGGCTTGGTTGCCGGCATTATTGTGCTTGCACTGGCGCTTACCTCAACTGATTGGGCAACGCGCACGCTTGGCAACAACTGGAAATGGCTGCACAGGCTGGCGTATGTTGCATTCCTGCTTTCAATTTACCACAGCATAGTGCAGATACAGAAATTCGGGCTTGGCAAGTCAGGCGGCATGAACCTTGCGCAGGTTGCGGTGCTTGCGGTTGCCGGAGTTGCGGTTGTTTTGCAGATAGCCGGATTTTATGTCAGGAAGAAAAGGGAAGGGGCATCGAAAGCTGGGAGTGCATCTTCCCCGCCGCAAACTCCACAGCAGCCGAATGTGCCCGCCGGGCCGGTCCAGTAAGCCTTATTATTGCTTTTGGGGAAAAAGGAAGATGCTGATTCTAACCCCATAAGTGGGGGAGGGGTCAGGAGGAACCTGAAACTGGGGGAGGGGCGCTCCCCTCCCGCGGTTCGGTGCCCCTGTAGCTCAGCGGTAGAGCGCCTGCATGGTAAGCAGGAGGTCACGAGTTCAATCCTCGTCGGGGGCTAGAATTAAACATGGGTTCAACAATCCGCCGAAGGCGGGTTGTGTTCGGCGCACATCAGGGCGCCGACATCCCCATCGGGGGCTAAAAAAAGTCACGAGTTCAACGGACAACGCCGCAAGGCGTTGGACGTGCTCGGAGCGAGTGAAACGAGCTCCGACATCCTCGTCGGGGGCTAAATCGTAAAGTTGGGTACGTTCTCTTTTGCTATTTTTTTTCCTGCCAGCGTAGCGAATGGATTCGCTTCAAATTGCTTTATCTTTGTCAGCACTGAAAATGACCGGATTAAATCCGGGAATCTGTTGCGCATATCGCGCAATAACACATATAGTTCGCGGATATTCTTTACATCTACGTCTATTTCTGCGTCCCACGCCCCAAGAATCACCCGGTAGTGCGACACTATCGGAAGGGCATCACAATATGCTAAAAATTCATCGCGGCGTTGTGGGGTAATCCTACGCATGTTGAGGAGCGCCTTGGCGCTTATGAAGCCGAGTTTGGCTCGATCAAATCTTACACTGTAAGCAAAATACGCCTCCATCTGCTCCAGTTTTCTTACATGGTAGGCAACAACATTTGGAGACATACCCTCCTTTTGCGCTATTTCATTCAGGCTTATCCGGCTGTTCTCGTAAAGCCAGAAGAGCACCCTATAATCCTGCTTGGAAATACGCATAGGGCCGCCATGGTATTTTTTTGTCTGATGATAATAGGAGCCTTCGTTTCCAGTGAGTTGCGTACAGAGATGGTTGGTATCAAACAAGCTGATGCAAAAAACTTTGGCGGCAACATGGTCTCCGAATTTGTTCATGAAGCCATCTTCGAACCGTTCTATTTCCTCTTCCCCATTTGCAAAGAAGCGCACAATGAGGTCCCATTCGCCCTGCGTAAGGCAGAACCACCGCACCGCACCGTGTGTGTAGAGATATTGAGCGACTATCTGTTCAAAATGCTCCGGCGTGTTTTCGAACTTGAAATAAAAACCATAGGTGGTGATTCCGAGAGCGGCATAGTTGAGGTCAAGGATGAATCTTTCAATAAGGCCGCTTTTGACAATGCGCATAATCCGCCCTATAACCCGCGATTTGGAAAGACCCACCTTCCTGCCCATTATTGATGCGGGAGTACGGCTGTTGCGTTCAAGTATTGACAATATTTTCCTGTCTTTTATGTCAAGTTTTACGATATTATCTGGTTCCATATAATACATTTCACTGAAAACTAATAAAAAAGTTTCGTTTTGTCTCATTTTTCCAGCCCATATATTATATGCCAGTTATGTTACAAAAAAGGAAAGAAGATGTATCGCAAATGTGTTATTATGACAAGTCTTCAAAAAAACCAATCTACAGTCAAAACACCCGTTGCGTGGAGAAATTTCCTAGCAGACTTTGGAAGAAACAATATCTTGCTTCCCGTTCCGTCAGCAAAAGGAAAGGAAGGGATGGCTCCTGTCCCGTTTGGCACTCTTGCAAAAATAACATCCACAGAAGCAGCTCGCATAGAACGCCTTGAGGGCATTTACAGAAATGAACAATTTATTGAAATTCCCGCCAGCATTCTGTCGTTCTATGAAACATATAGGCCGACTCCGATTTACCAGGCGGCAGAACTTGAGAAAAGCGTGGCTTCTTCTGTTGGAAAAAAATCGCTTGACTACGTAACTTTGTGGATAAAAGACGAAACGGGCAACCCCGGCGGAAGCCATAAAATCAACACAGCGTTCCCACAAATCACATATGTAAAAAAAGATGGAAAAAGTGCGGTCGTAAGTGATACCGGTGCCGGCCAGTGGGGCATCGCTGTTTCCATTGCCGCAGAAGAACTCGGCCTTGAAAGCACAGTCTTTATGACCGCTCAAAGTTACGCCGACAAACAAGGGCGGGTAAAAGAGATGGAGAGGCATGGAACACTAGTGGTTTCCTCGCCTAGCGCATTGACAGAAGTTGGGAGCAAAGTGCTGAAAAAAAATCCCCGTCACCCTGGCAGCCTCGGCATTGGAATGTCCGAAGCAGTGTCCCTGGTTGACGATAAAACGGGCTTGGTTCTTGGTTGCATGTCATATTATGCGGCACTCCATCAATCCGTGATAGGTCTGGAATTACAGTCACAGCTCAAAGAAATAGGCATAAATCCAGACGTACTCGTTGCCTGTGTTGGCGGGGGGAGTAATTTCTGTGGGCTTGTGGCCCCTTGGATTGAACATAAGCTCAATGGAAAAGGACCGGTCTTCGTTGCAGCCGAATCATCAAGCATTCCGACATTATCCCAAGGGCAATATCGGTGGGATTTCCAAGACTATGGCGGCCTCATGCCAATGCTCCTTATGTACACAGTGGGGCACAAAAGCATCCCTCCAAAACACCATGCAGGCGGCCTTCGCTATCACGGCAAAAATCCGGTACTTTCGATATTGTGCCAGCTCGGCCTCGTAAAAGTCACATCCATTCCACAGCAAGAAGCGCTTATAGCTGGCTTATTATTCGAAGAAAAAGAAGGCATACGACCGGCCCCGGAAAGCGCCCATGCCGTACTCGCCGGGATTCGTGAAGCAATCGCATACGAACTAATCGGCATAAAAAAGAACATCATAGTGCTCCTTACTGGAAATGGCAGCTTTGACTCGGTTGCCTACCAGTCAGTGAAACCAAGACACTGAACACCCATCTATTTCAACCTCTAGAGTAGGAAATAACTGCGCCGAGCCGTACTTCTTGAACGACTCAAGGCAGGCATCGGGAGTATAGGCTAATATTAGGCCACGAGTTCAACCTTCAGACGCCGCAAGGCGGCTGGAGGTGACGAAAATGCGAAGCGGATTTCGGAACGGACAACTGCGGAGCAGTTGGTGGCATTCGGCACAAGTTGCAAAGCAACGGGCGCCGATGTCCTCGTCGGGGGCCAATAACTAAACTCCTAAGGGGAGTTTATTACTTGACAGCATCTATCAGCTTCCCAATTTGAGCAAATAACTCCTCCAAAGGCTCAAAATCCCTATTGAATTCTCCCTTTACATTATGAAACAGCTTGTTCAATGAATATGCAGCACTTGCTGCAAGATTCTTGACGTTGTCATGCTCCCCGAAACGGTATATCAAATAGGAGCCATATGGGATGCCCCATCCATGGTAGGCGCAGCCGAACATCACTCCGGCCAGCAGGCGATTATGTGCACTGTCTGAAAGAGACCAATCGAGTTTTTTATTACGCTTGGGGGGCACCCCAACCAAACGCTCATATTCGCTTGGGGATAACAGTGTTCCATCGCAGGGCATGTTGGCAAATGCTTGAATGGTGTTCGAATCGGCTACTTGCGTCAATAGAGTGGTTCCAGGCGTAATCTTCTTTCCTGTTGAGTCTACCAAAACCATTTTACTTTCATTCTCGTAAATTTCCATATCACATGCAATCTTATCCCCGTTTTCTGTGACATGGGAAAAGTTTGGTTCCATATTGTTTGGGTACTGGTCAACGGAAAATAAGACATTTTTTTGTCCTTTGAATCGATCAAGGCCAAGGTCTTTCAGATTCGACACACGGCGGATGCCATCAATATCGTAAGTCCTGACGATTTCATTTTCCAATGGCTCGTCTCTTGCGGCTGAAAACACCCAGGTGCTTGCGAAGGCGCGGGGGAGATATTTGTTGCGATTGGTGGAAAGCGGGAGCAGATCGAAATCACGCTGCCTGTGTATCTTGATACGCCTTTGTTTCGAATTTTCTAAGGCTACTAGGGCAATGTCGGTCATGCCGCGGTACCTGTCGCGATACCTGTTTACTGCAGTTATTGCGGGTTCTCCCATTGTAATCACCATCCAACATTCATTATAACAATTAGAAATATTTATTAGTTATGACAAAAAATTCGTGAAATAAACAAGTATTATATAGTTATTTTGTTGAAAAATAAATAATGGAGCTAAATGCCCTCGATAGGAAAATCCTGTATTTGCTTGATTCTGAAGACAGGGCAGGCGTCAAGGCAATTGCAAGGAAAATACGCCGCTCCGCGGAAGTGGTGCGCTACAGGATTCGCCGCCTTGAGGCAGAAGGCGTAATCAGGCGCTATATGTCATTCATCAACTTCTCAAGGCTGGGATTCGTAGGCCATGGGGTTTTTTGCACAATCAAGGAAAGGCAGGAGCGCAAGAAATGGATCGGCCAACTTGAGCAGAATGAGAGGGTGTACTGGATTTCCGAATTCGGGGGAAAATACGACCTTGCTTTTGCAATTGCCGCACGTGACACCTACGAATTCTATAGGATACTGAACCAGCTGAAGGAGAAACTGGGGGGCTCATTGGGGGGATGGGACATTGCCATCCGAATAAGGCTTAACCAGTTCCCGCGCTCCTACCTTCTTGACAAGGATGAGAAGAGGAGGGAGAACTTGCCGTACTTTGGTAAAACGCTCGGGCATGATAAATTGGACGGATTGGATTTCAGGATTTTGAAGAAGCTCTCGCAGGAGGCGCGGCTGGATGCCAATTCTATTGCAGAATACGCACAGGCGCCGGCAAGCACCGTGGCATATAGGATAAAAAAACTCAGAGAGTCTGGAGTTTTGCAGGGTGCCGCGCCGCAAATCTGCTGCCAGAACTATGGCTACCAGAGCTATCAGCTTTTCATAAATGTTGCAAATTTGGATGAGAAGAAGCGCCAAGAATTGTATTCTTACTGCAGCAACAACCCAAACATAGTTTTCCTGATAGAAACCCTTGGAAAATGGAATTTTGAAATAGTCTATGATGTGAAGAATCAGAGGGAGCTACAGGACCAGGTGTTAAGGCTGCGCCAGAGTATCCGTTGGGAATTCGAGATGGAAACCGGCATCATTTTTGACAATTATCTGAAGTACGACCAGTTCCCGTTCAAAAGCCTGTGAACAGGAAATGGTGCCATTTTCAAAAAAAACGGCGTATTATATACCTTGCCTTATCCCTATTTGCGGGAGAGAAAAAATGCCGGGCGAATTAAGCCTTGAGCAGGGCAGGCAGCTTGTCCGCCTTGCAAGAAAGGCAGCGGAATGCTTTGCCAGTACGGGCAAAAAGGGAGAGCCTGAAAGCGAGGAAGGAATTTTCGGGAAGGCAAGGGGAGTATTTGTCACGGTGGAGCAATACCCCTCGAACGAGTTGCGCGGATGCATTGGTTATCCTTTGCCTATGAAGCCGTTGGCAAGGGCGGTGATTGACAATGCCATACATGCCACGCAGGAGGACCCGAGGTTCCCGCCTGTTGAAGAGGAGGAATTTGGAAAGCTTGTGTTTGAGGTGTCCGTGCTTACTGTGCCGGAATTGGTGAAAGTGAAAACGCCTGATGAATATTTGAAGCAAATCAAAATAGGAAGGGACGGATTAATTGCATCGATGGGATACGCGCAAGGATTGCTTTTGCCGCAAGTGCCCGTGGAATGGGGCTGGGATGCCAAGGAATTCCTGACGCATTTGTGTGAAAAGGCCGGGCTGCCAAGAGACATGTGGCGCTCCCCGTCATTCAGGTTGGAAAAATTCAGCGCGCAGATTTTCTGTGAAAACAAGCCGAATGGCGCAATAAGTGAGAAAAAGCTTGTGTCTGCAAGGTAATGATATGATGTTGAAAGTAAGGAAAGCCGGCGGGGAGGCAAGCATAGTGCTGCCCCCTGAATTTTCAGAAAGGGTGAGGGACGGAACTGAAGTTGAATTTTTCCACGTGCGGGAGGGTATTTACCTGATTGCAACGCCGGGGGAGAAGGAAAAGGGGTTTGACATTGACGCAAAGCCGCAAACGCAGCAAGAAATGGCAGCAGCTCAGATAGGGCGGGGTGCAGGGGAGCAGCAGGCGCGGCCGACAACACAGGCTGCAAAGGCAGCTCAACCCCCGCTTTCGCTTTCTGCGGATGAAACGCAGGTGGCGCGAAAATTGACCTCCATAAGGTTCGAGATGAGGCAGGTGCCGCAGGTGGAAAAAAACCTCAACGCATCGGAAAAGAAGGCGGTTGCTTCCCTGATTTCAAAAAAGCTTGTGAACATAATGAAAAGCGCAAAATACCCGAAGGGCGTGTTCAACATTTCAGACAGGCTGTACGACTCAACGCGCGCCGATACGAAACTCCAGCCCCGGATTACGGCATCGCCCATAAATACGGTGGAACATTTGAGGAAACTTGGCTACATGATACTGGACAATGAAAACGAGGCAAAGAACGTGATGCCCACGCTTGCGTCCGAAATTACGCATGACGACGTGAAGGGAGTGCGGGGGTTCGACAAGAAATACTACGTGCTGCTCCGCTCGTTTTATTTGGAGCATGAAGGCAGGCTGCTGGCGGCGCTTGACCGGGGCCCGAAGAATGCGGATGCGATGGCGCCCGAAATGCACCTTACCCCGGAGGCTGTGAGGACGCTCCTTGTGGTGCTGGCAGACGGGGGGGAAGTGATTGAAAAGCAGAAAGGGGTGTGGCAAAGGGCATGACAATTACCGAAGGCAGGTGCGGCTGATGGGCGGAATAACCATCCGGGATCCGGTGCACGGAAGCATGCATTTTACCGAATTGGAGCGGAAAATAATAGACACACCGCAAATGCAGAGGCTGCGCAACATCAGGCAATTGGCAATGGCGCACCTGATTTACCCCGGCGCGCACCACACCAGATTTGAACATTCCCTTGGCACGTGCCATTTGGCGGACCGGATGGCAAATGCGATTGGGCTTGGCAAGAAGGAGAGGAGAAGGGTGAGGCTTGCCGCATTGCTTCACGACATCGGGCATATTTCTTTTTCCCATGAGGCTGAGGAAGTGACAAAGGCGAAGTTTGGCACGCACGAGGACTTGGGCCATGACAGGATAACCAAGGGCGAAATTGCCGGAATAATCGAAAAGGAGGATGACCCGAAAAAAGTCGCGGACTGGGCAAGCGGGGAATCGTACGGGGCGCTGATTGCCGGCGATATGGGCGCGGACAGGATGGATTACCTGATGCGCGATGCCCATTACACCGGAGTGGCGTATGGCGTGATTGATGTTGACAGGATTGTTTCCACCATAGAGTGGGTGAGGGGCGAGGGCCTGGCGGTGAGGCAGAGCGGGCTTGAGGCCGTCGAGTCGCTGCTTCTTGCAAGGTTTGAAATGTTCTCCACAGTGTACATGCACCATGCAGTGAGGATTGCCTCTGCGATGCTGCAGCAGGGCTTGCGCATGGCAATGAAGCACAAAGGTTTTGCATGGGATGCCGCTATGGAGGAGGGGGATGCCGCAATGCTCGCAAGGCTGCGAAACGTGCCCCTTGCCTCGCCTTGGGTGGAAAAGCTGGTCGCACGAAGGCTGTACAAGCGGGCGCTCACGCTCACATGGAAAAACGTGTCGCGCAGGCAGAGGCAGGCAATAACATCGGGGCAGCTTGAGCACTACATACGGGAAAAGGTGCGCGTGCCCGTAATCATTGACATGCCGTCAAACTGGGGGAAAAATGTGAAGATACCGATAATTACCGAAGACGGGATAAAGGACATAAGCAAAATGTCCCCGCTTGTCGCTGCCCTTGACATGGCAATAGAGGGAAGGGCGTCGGTGCTGGTTTGCACGGAAGGGAGGCATAGGAAAAGAGTTGAGAAAGCGGCAAGAAGGTATCTTGGGATTTGGAAAAGTTGAAAGCGGCGTGCCGCTTATGCCCCTGCAATGCTGCGCGAGGCAATCAGGTAGTCGAGAATTTTCACCACTATTACAAAGAGTATCGAAAACACAACCACTCCGCGCGGGTTGAATTTCCAGCCGCCCATGTTGGTGCCGGATGTGATTCCGAGAATGCCGGCCTGGGACTGGGGCTGCGCAATTGACATTTTAGATGTTGACATGGGAATATTTACGGCTTGAGGTTTTTAAATCTGAGGCTGCGTCAATTCACCATGGCACTGTTTGGCACATCAGGCATCAGGATGCCCTGCCCTGAAAAACTGGATGCTGCAATGGCTATGAAAGTGGGGGCAGCAGCGGCAAAGGCAGGCGGGGATGGAGGGGGGGCAGGCGGGGG